>Ga0214171_1000041_pt1 | contig 45537 bp, 61 predicted proteins | sample TroBogEpilimnion_40_FD_153009 | JGI IMG/M metagenome (GOLD analysis project Ga0214171, IMG submission 153009) | Freshwater microbial communities from Trout Bog Lake, WI - 02JUL2007 epilimnion | ecosystem: Environmental > Aquatic > Freshwater > Lake > Epilimnion/Euphotic zone | place: Trout Bog... | reverse complement strand
GACAAACATAGGAACTGTAGGTTCCGGGGCAATCACGTCATCCTCGACAGTTTCAGGAACGACCTTGACCGCTTCAACGGGGTTTAACGCCTCGGGAACTGCTGTGTACCAGGTGGCGGGTACAACGGTTATCGACGCGTCCCGCAACTTGACAAACATAGGAACTGTAGGTTCCGGAGCGATTACGTCCTCCTCGTCAGTTTCAGGAACGACCTTGACCGCTTCAACGGCTCATAACACGTCTGGAACCGGCGTGTACCAGGTGGCGGGTACAACGGTTATCGACGCGTCCCGCAACTTGACAAACATAGGAACTGTAGGTTCCGGGGCAATCACGTCCTCCTCGACAGTTTCAGGAACGACCCTGACCGCTTCAACGGGGTTTAACGCCTCTGGAACCGCTGTGTACCAGGTGGCGGGTACGACAGTTATCGACGCGTCCCGCAACTTAACAAACATAGGAACTGTAGGTTCCGGAGCAATTACGTCATCCTCGACAGTTTCAGGAACGACCCTGAGTGCCGGAGGTTTCGCAATTGTAGCTGGTGGCCCGACCATCGGTGTCACGGGCAACGTCTACACCTCGAACGCTGTTCAGACGACAAACGTGGTCGCCTCTGGGAACGTCACGGCTACACAGTTCCTGAGTGCCGGAGGCTTTGCGCTCGTGGCCGGTGGTCCAAGACTTGGTGTCACAGGTAACATTTACGCGTCTAACTCTCTCAATACTACAAATGTATATGCGAGTAACATTGCCGACCAGACGGGAAGTTTTGGTACGGTTGGTCAGGTACTTGCAAAGGCCGCGGCCGGAACTCTTTGGTCTACAAACTCGACGAACCCTTTATCCGGAACGGTGACTACGAGTGCCGTAACTTATGCGGCTACTTCATCCACAATTCAAACTGCGCCTGGAATAATTTTAACAAACCCGAGCGCTTCAGATTCAACTGTTGTTCTCACATGCTCCGGTGATGTCGTTGCATATTCAGATCGAAATATAAAGACGGATATAGAACCAATTCTTGACGCCCTTTCAAAGGTTTCGAGGATTGGTGGGTACACATTCAGCAGAACCGACGGTGGTTCAGAACGTCGAACTGGTGTCATTGCACAAGAGGTTCGGGAGGTTCTCCCCGAGGCAGTCTATGAGACTGAAAATGGAACCTTGACCGTCGCTTATGGAAACATGGTGGGTTTGTTAATAGAGGCAATTAAGGAGCTTCGAACAGAGGTGGCAGAGTTAAAAAAGCAGGTTAAACAAATGCCGGTCCATCTACCCAAAGAACCAGAGACCGCCGCGTCCCTTTTGTAACTGGTGTGACCCTATGTAACAAATAACTTGGGAAAATAAGGACTGTTCCTTTGTCTTTTTCTAATGTAACTATATGTCCCACATTAATTTGAAGTTCACCTCCTTCATATTCAGACGGATCACTTAGCTGAACTACCAAACTAAGCTTTCTACGAGTTTTCCCAGGTCCCATGTCGAGGTGCCAATCGTAGTGACCTTGGTCGTTCTCATTATAGACAGTATACTGAATTTGTTCAACAAGTTCGTTAAGTTTAAATTTATAAAAGTCGCTATTGCAGCTTCCAATAAGTTCGAAAAGAGTTTTATAAATTTCATGAAATTCTTCGGTTTTTGGCAACCAAAAAATTTTAGAACGGCGCTTGAATTTGTCAAGAACTCCCCGATCACCACCAACTTCAGCATATCTGAGTTCTTTAGTGTCTAAGTTGGCTCTAAGAGCGTCCACAGTTTCGTTTGGTATAAACTTGACGTACTTGTAGTAATCACCATGATTTTGGTGGGGGTCTAAATTAAAAACGTACCTGTAAGTATTTTCATTAGTTTTATTATTTTTGATATCATACATGTGGTCTTTATAGGGACCATCCGCGTCAACGTAGTGAAGGAAGACCTGGACATACTCGTCTCCTTTAAACTCTTTTCTAGAGTGTTCAATCTCACATCCTTTGTACACAACCCCATCCCCCGGTTGCTGTAGTATGCCTTTCTTACCCATGTAGATTGTCCAGGGGTGGGATTGACTCAAATTAAGGGTTACTGAATACTCGCACGATGGACGATCCGTGTGAGGTTTAAGGTCTGCTCCATTGAAGTATACACGACAATAACTATAAGAAGGTTTTAAACGTTTTCCTACAAGTTTTGAAATCTTTTCAGCCATTCTACCTAAAAGAATTGAACATATCGGCAACGAATAATACGATCTACTTTTTGGAACTTGAACGTCTCCATCGGCCATAGGAGCGTTTTTGATAACTTGCGCAATTTCAAAAGCTTCGGCCGAGTCCAAAAGGTTCTTAACAACTTTATACACACCTTTCATTTATATTTGCGAGAATTTCCATACGACAGTAATACGCATTGTATCCCCTGTTTTCCGAGAAGGTCCTAAACCACGATGAAGTATATTAGAATTAAAAAATAAGGCAGAATTTGGAACTGGCTGATATGACCGTAAAAAATTGTTAAGACGAAACTGCGTCTCACCTCCCCATTCATCTATCTCCATGTTAATAATATTAGTGAATAGCAAAAAGGTGTACGTTCCCTTACTATCAGAATCTGTATGAAATTGCCCGTCCTGACCATAAGTTTGGCCGTTTGCATATACTCGGTGAAGTTTTAACTTCATGTTCACAAGCTTTTCAATTTTATCTTTAAGATACTCACTATAAAATGGATCAGAATTTAAATCCAAATACCAAAACTTGTTTCCATAATCACGTGACCTTCCAGTAAAACACCATTTATCTGAATTTTCTAGATTTATATTGTTAAACTCGGATACATCAAGAAAATTTAAATAACGGTCAATTTTAGGAGGCTTGTGATGTATATTTATGAACTGACTCAAAGCATAACGTCCTTCACCTTTGGTAACTTTAGAAACCTCGTGAAAAGTTAAAGAAGGGAAAATAAGCATACAGTTATTTTCAATTGGAACCTTGAACTCTCCAAAATAAAGATCTCCCCCCTCAAAGTTTTTGGGTTCTTTCCATGTGTAGTATATTGCTGTTATGAACGAGTCGTCGTTATGAGACTTATAATAATCACCTTGTTTATAATAACTAACAAGTGTGGAGTCTTCTTTTATAAAATTCATATATTTAAAAAACCAACTACCTTTTCTAAGTTCATGTTTTATTTCGGGGGTAAAAATCTTTCTATTAAGTTTGAGAATTACGCTGTCATCTCGGTTTAGTTCATCCAAAAAAATACCAGAATTATTTTTTTTAGGGTTCCCTGATACTCCTCTGGCAGTTCCCGTCATATCTGGTCCACCCATGTGAGGTTTCAACCTGTTAAGTTCTTGATGAATTTCCTCAACTTCATCCTTTTCGTAAAAATTTTTTATGATTACAAATTCAACCGGTTCCCTGTAAAAGGTGAACTCCATATAAGGGACGCGGAATTTTTTTATAATAAATAACCGCACTTAAAATATATGGATGAGTTTAGACCTCTTCTATACTTTTTAAAAGAAGAAATTAACACAATGGACGTATTCGTTGAACACGATTTTTTAAGTTCTGATGATTTATCTTTGTATGATGATTGTATAGAGATCCCCAGGACGTCTGACCACATATGGATATACGAAAAACTTACTAAAAAATGCAAAGTTGTTAATGAAAATATATACCATTTTCAAATATCTGGGTTTGGAATAGATATTTCAAAAAAGACCGGTGTGGAACAGTGGACGCTTTCACTTGGTTCGGGTTTCGAAAGTACATTTAAGATGAACGTAATTGTATGTACGAGTGACGCTGAACTTTTTATAAATCATGGTTCGTATAAAGTTCAAGGAAAACGCGGAACTCTTTTTATTTTTCCTTCTTATTTATGGTGGAAGATTACAGGAAATTTTATTTACACAGTCCTATCGGGCGATCCTTTTCGCTAAAGGAATTTTGTCAAAAACTGAACCAGTAAGACTGTACTCTGGTTGTATATAATCTTCGTCTGCGGAATCAATATCTTCAACTGTCCACTTCACGTCAACTTTGCGATATATAAAGTTTTCTATAGGATAACCAAATTCTATAAAGTCTTCAAAATAAAGACGGGCAACCATATCTCTAAGTTGCGTAAACTGTTTATAATGATCTGGTCTCTTCGTCTTATTTATAGGAACTATTCCTTTTGAGCTTTCACCGAATATTCTCTCAAAATCATCATTAAAATTCTCAACCCTTCCAAAATCATGAAGATCTACTTTTTTACAAAAGTAACACATTGGATGAGTAAAGTTCCAATCATATTTTCCTGTAAATATGTTTATAGCAAATGTTAAAGGAGTATCGACTACTTTTCCTTCAAGAAGGAGAAAGTTGTACATTGAAGCAAATCTTTTATAAGGATCTCTAACAAATGTAAAAAATTTAAAACCGTCTGTATTAATTCTCTCTTTAATGTCATCTATACTTGAGTGGCGAGTGAAATTAGATACTCTTTTCCACGTTCGAAGAGTATGCGTGATTGTTAGACCCCCTGTCTTCGGAATATGAATAAATATGTTCTTTTTTTCAAAATTTATAAGCATAGTATATCTATGTTCCATTTCTTTAGTTATGGTTTCCAGCTACAGTCCATGTAACGGTTGTTGCCCCAGTTATAGATCCACCCGCAGTTCCCCCTGCGCCACCCAAACCCCTGGTACCCGGTTGACCGCTACTACCCGGTTGACCGAACTGACCACCCGCACCGCCATTTCCACTAGATGGTGGTAAATAACCAGCGCCACCAGCCCCGCCGCCGGTGGGAGTTCCAGACTGTCCAGCTTGTCCGGGTCGAGGTCCAACAGATGGTCCGCCACTTCCAGATATCGCACCACCACCACCGCCGCCGCCGGTATAACGTTTGGTCTTGTATGCATAACCACCACCACCACCGCCGCCACCACCACCACCATAAATATTCCCGTAATTATACACATAAACAGTACCTGATTGGGTTTGTATAGCTGGAGACCCTGGCTGACCATCTCCACCATTTATAGGAACACCACCATTAGGTTCTCCTCCACTGCCACCGCTGCCACCGTTCCCTACAACTTGTTGATCGTTCCTTAAATATACAGTGCCCCCTGGTTGAGCTGAGATTGGTAAAGTACTTGTGTATTGACCTTGAAGCCACACTGAAGCAGTTCCGGTTGTTGAAACTGATGTTTGACCCGTCTGACAAGTATATATGTTCACTCCTTGAAAACGACTCATATTACCCCGTTGACCTGAAGTAGTAAGATCTAATCCATTCCAGTAATAACCAGCCCCTGAACGAATGGCGTTCAATTGAACAGTTGTTCCCGGTCCCTGAGCTAATCCTAGTTGCTGACCTACAACATGAAGCTGAACAGACTGTGATGGTGTTAGAGACAACCTACTGGTCATTTATATGCTTAAAGTTTTTATTTAAATAAGATCTACAATAAAATGAATTCGGTCTTCGTCTCCTCTGTTTTCAACTGAATGCTCCATTTGATTGTTAATCTCAATCAAATGACCCTTTTCAAACGTGTAATTTGTTTCTTCCATTATAAATTTAACATTTTCATTTGTTTTCAAAGGTAAATGAACTCGGTGTGAAAGCTCAAATATTGGTCCATGGTCTATATGAGGAGATATAAAAGTACCGGGTTTCATCCGCGCAAGCATTGCTTTAACAATTCGTTTTCCAGGAAAATATGATTTAACCTTTTCAACAAGAGGAAAATAATGATTAAATTCATGAAAACAGAAAGGTTCCGTTGAAAAATCTTCAGACCAATACAAGGGAATAGTTGTTGTATGTCTGTGAACACCGTATCTCTCCTGGCGAAACGTATATTTATTCCATGTTTCTTCAGTTTCATTTAAAACGCGTTCTTCCCAGTCATCAACGTCAATTACAGCAATATTTTTAAATACAAAATCCTTCATACAAAAATTCTTTTTTTTTAATTTTTAGCAAAATCGCACTCGTATATCCGTGATTTGCTAACGTTGCCCGGTTCCCTTCTTAAATTCCCAGCCTAAATTAGAATGAACTATACTGGTGAAAATGCATCCGAGCGCCTGATTTTTGCAGACGCCGATAACCGTGATGTTTCCCTGTACCCCAGTGGAAACAGTTACGTTCTTCACTTGACCAGACCGATCCGAAACGTCGAGCGGGTCGACCTGGTTTCGGCCCGAGTTCCAAATACAATGTACAACTTAACAGATGGTTCAAACGTCTTTGCATTTAACAGTTCAAACGTTTCTTTGAACCCTGGATTTTACAGTGCGTACACACTTGCCCAGGCGGTCACGTCAAACGCAACAGTTGCACTAGATTATTTGCCTCAAGAAGGTCACTTTATATTTTCATCCCCATCCGCATTTTCACTCAAAATTCAGTCTCAAGAGTTTGGGACAATGACTGGACTTCCAAAGGGGACTTATGTTTCATCACTTGCAACACCTCTTGATCCATCATACACTGGCAAGTACGTTGTGAAATCAACAACCCTCGTAGACTTTTCACTCAATGAGTACATCTTCCTAGACATTGACGAACTGAAGACTCCGTTTCATGTAGACACTGGAGCTTTACAGGGAACCACAGGTACAATTTCAGGATCAAATGCGAACAGGGCGTTTGCACCGATCATCATGGATGTAGGGTCGGCATGTATCAAGAATTTTCATGAAAATAAGGACTATAGAGTTTCAGTGGATTATCCAGAGCCAATCAACAGTCTACAGCGTTTGACGGTTCGGTGGGTTGACAAGTCTGGAAACCTTTTGGACTTTCGAGGCTGGAACACAAACGCCTTTATTTTGCGTCTTCACCTGACCCCAGACCCTGAACCGACGCTCCCACCTCCTCAACCGCTGGAGGAGATACAAATCAAACGAATCGTGGAGGCTATGAAAGTACAGCCGCCACCACCCGAACCAAAGAGGCGTTTTCACTGGTGGATCATAATTTTAGTTTTGATTGGGGCTATCATAGCCTTTAAGACCCTGAAAGGACCCGGGGGCCAACTTGGGGGCCGACTTGGTCAAGTCGGCCCGGGCCCTGGACTCCCCGCCCCTGTAGGACCTGGACTCAGAGTCGTTCCACGAGTCGGCTCTTAACGAGTCACGGCAAACAGGGGAGCGCTGGGTTCCTTGATCTCCACGTTCGTAATGAACTTCTTGGCAATCATGAACACGATGACAGACAGGAGCGTCGTGAGCAGGGCAGCAATGGTATAGCCCTGGATACCGGAGCCGCTCTTCACGTACTTTTGAACGATCGCCTGGACGACGGCGAACCACGCGAGTGCGGACGCAAAGGAAAAGCCGTTCAGGAGGGAGTTCACACCCTGAGCCTCAACAGTCGTCGCAATACCCATAACAGCAGATGCCATCTTTTGTATTATATGTAAGCAAAAAAACTTTCTGATGGGTCCCAGGGGGTCGGCCCACTCGTCTTCCTTGAAGACTCGTCCCCCCCGTCAAGTTCAGACCCTTTCTGGAGGCCCTCAAATCCTTCTGGGGGATCGTCGTCCTCTTCGTACTCTTCCTCTTCGAGTATGTTCGAGTATCTGATTTCTTCGGGTTCTTCGTCATCTTCCACGACCCAATACTTTACATGGGTCATTCCCTATCAAAAAAGGAGTTTTTGTCCACTGCGTTTTTCAACGCACGTTCTGTAGGATTCTCAGGGACCCACGTGTTCCAGGTATCAGCACACTCGTTCATTTTGAGAGCCGTTTCGTCCTCTGTTCCTTCGTACCGGGTCCAAGCGTCTTCAGGGTCGTCGGGCGACTCAGACTCGTTAGAGTCTGAGTCGGACTCTCCACCTTCTCCTGGGTCCTCGTCCGTTTCCCAGTCACTCGAGTCCGAGTCGCTCTGCGACTCGTCCGTGTCCTCGGCCTCGTACACCTCCGGGTACAAAGACCCTGTATGCTTCCCGGTGACGTTCCTGGCTGCGTACATGAGACCGTAACTCATGTCCTGAGCCGTGACACAGTTTCGACCACACGCCTTTGTATAGTGACCTGCAAGGACGGTCGCCGATTCTAACACTGGAAGAAAGATATCAATTGCCGCATTCTCTATAGCGCTTGTATCAAAGTCTCCTGATCCAGTCTTCATGCTAGGAAAGAGTCGTAGGTCTCTAACTAAAAAAAATTGGAAAACGTCACTTTGGCAGAGTTGTTTGACGTTTCCAAAAAGTTATATGACACGGCATAGACGCGTATATTGACATTCGTTGGGTTAGGGTTCAAAGATAAGTACAAATTTTGAACCTGAATTCGTGAAAGATTTACAGACCCTGTTGGAGACTCACCTTCTGGGTCGAGACTGAACGAGTACATGTAAAACAGGCGGTCCGGAACACGAGTATGGAACTCGAGAGGTTGAATAATTCGTAGAAACTGAGGAGTTCCGACCGTGGGTTCTATTCGAGTTGTCGTATTAAAATCAAACTTGAGTTGATTCAGCAAGTCACCTGTGCCTATAGTGCTCGTTGTCGCGGCAACTGTTGCTGTATTGCTATAATCGTAGCCCAGTGCCGAGTCTTGTTGCAGAACAAAAAAGAGTTCTTTGACGGGGTTATAAAAGTTGAGGCGACACTGGACGTTACTTTGCGGGTACGGTGCAAAGAACTGATTCAGCTGGACCTGTTCAAATATCTGAAGGCGGGGCGAGGAAAGGGCCCCCCGGGGGCCCTTTTGACTTATGTACTCAATTTCCTTTTCAGAAAGGTACGTGTATTCTATATTCATTTGAGCTATGAACGGTGTCGTGATGAGCGTTGGTGGAACCGTAAAGTATGTTGAAGGGTTCCAGACGATACGAATCGTCACATCCTCCTTGAAAGCGCACAGAGGCAGACCTTTTTTGAACGTTGAAAACGGGAGCGGTACCGTGTACGCAAGTTGTGGAGGTGTTGAAAATGTCAAGTTCTTTCCGTCCAAAAAGGACAAGGCTGGTTGTTTTCCCTTTGGAATGGTCAAGTCGTACATCATCTCAATGTATTCCCCGTACAGACGTTCAATAAGTTCAGTTCCTATGTAGAGTTCTACATACTGAAACATGAGAGTTCCGACCGAGTCAAGGACTTGAACACCGGGCGGTGGTGTTGGAAACGCCGTGTACAGAGTCATACCCGTGATGAGATCACCTGACCGTGGAAGAATTCTGTGATTCTGTGAACCGAACGAAACACCGGCTTCATCGAAAATGACCTTGTCGACCCGATATGCAAATGGGGTCTGACCCTGATACTTTTCGATAAAGTACGTCACTTGAGGATCTCCGCTCAGTGAAATGTCTTCCTGGCCCAGGAAGGACAAACTGGCACGACCGGCCATTCTTATAAATCCGTAGGAAAAAAGGAAGAGGCGCCGAGCGCCTCTTCTGCCCGAAGGGCGCCCTTAAACAAAGAAGGATCAACGGAACATAACACCGCCGATTCCATTTTCTACTCGAAGAACATTTTGACTTAGGGCTATAACGTTAAAAGTCTTTGTAGGATAATTCAGATTTGAATTTCTTATATTCATTTCCAAAAGAACCTGACGTATACGACTAAAGTTGATTTGACCGGACGAAAGGGTCCCAAACGGGTTTGTTGAAAATGCATACATGTAAAACTGACGGCCGTACTGATTTGGCTGCTGAACGGTTAACATTGCTGGTTTCGAGAAAAAGTTTGTATGGGTCAAGAATGGTTCAATAGCACCGACATACAACGTGTTTATAGTCGATGTTAAGAATGCATCCTCACCGTTGAAGGTTAGACCAAATGTCAAAGCATCTGTCCCTCCACCGGGTGTTGTATAATTGTATGGTAAATTGGCATTCGGGTGGATCAGGAAAAAGAGTTCCTTGATCGGGTTCTTGAATTTTAGATCAAAAATAGCAGATTGAAATCCCTGAGGAAGTTGGAACGAATCGTACTGACACTGTGTTATGACATAGTCTAGACGATGATTCTGGAACCAATCGATTTCAGGATTTGACAAGTAGACGTACTCTGTGATGATAGTCGCTGTAATTGTAGGATTTGTGATTGATACAGAAGTCAAGTTGGAAAAGTTATTGAATGTGACCCAGACCTCCACGTCTTGGCGCCCGAGAGCCGTAATGGGCAAAGAAAGCTCAGGGTTTCCGTAGAAATAGTAAGGAAGGTTCACGTAATATGTACGCCCAGGGGGACCGACACTTGTCTGTGTATCATATTTCCCTGTCAAAAGCTGAAGACCTGGCTGGTTCTCGTATGGGACGTTGAGTTCATTCCAGACCTCGATGTATTCACCCGTAAGGCTTTGAACAGTCTGACCACCGATTTTGAGATCTGCATTCACTATAGCCAGTGTTCCCACACCGTCATAATAGTTGTAAGTTTGTCCAAAACTTCCAGAAAAGATGTTCGAAGCGAGGGGATACACGGCGAGGTACGTCCCTGCAAGTACGTTTCCAACAGTTGTAATGGCACCATTGGGCGTAGATGTCTGAAGGGTTATTCCGTAAGATGCCGTGTTATCCGAAACGTGAAAAGGGACTGATATGGTATACGGGGGTGAACTACTGAACCCGAGTGTCGGGTTATAGTAGGTCAAAAAGTTTGATTTCGAGTTTGTGATAATGACGTTTGTCACTGTATTTGTAGTGTAAAATACACCGGTAAGCATGTAGGACGAGACGTTTTGGAACACGAGATTCCCATTTGCGTTGACCGTGACCCATGCTGTGGAATTTCCGTTTGAAGAAAAATTCGTCTTAAGATTTAATGGGGACGTGAGTGTGTTCGACGTCGACTGAAGAAGAACTCCGTTGTATGGCAAAACAATACTCGGGTTCGTATCGTTCTTAACACCAATCTGCGTCACAGCAAAGAATGAATTTGCTAATAAATTGGAAGTTGTACTTTGGGTCGAGACGTTTACCCAATAGTTTGCCGTGTTACTTGCAACGACAGGTATAGAAAAGGCATACGTAGGGTTTCGTCCTTGCTGGGACAGATCATACGTATATGAGATGGTCGCGTTTCCGAACGTTACGTTTGACACGTACACTTCAGTCGTGTTACTTGTGACGGCGTTTGAAACGCTCAACAGACCCGTCACGAGGTATTCACCGTTTACGGAAAAGTTTATGTTCGAAGTTTGACTTAGAGTCACTGTAAAGTTTTGAGGACTCGTGTTTCCATACAAAGGAACCTTGGAACCTGATGATATACTAATATTACTTGAAAATTGGTAAAAGTCGTTTGTAGGACTTATAGATACGTATGTTCCCGGTAAAAAGTTACCTGAACCCGATGTGTTCACAAAAAAGACATAGTATTGTCCAGGTGCCGTCACGTTAATTGGAATGACAAGGGGTGATGAAGGACTCGGAGAAACCGTACAGTTTGATGTATAAGAAAACGGTGGTACTGTTTGACCGTTTATGTAATCTGAAGCTTGAGTAAAGTAAGACAGAGACTGAACAGAACCAACATCAATATTAAACCCTGCACGTACAAGATAGTACCCGGTAACGTTGAAAACAACACAGCCCCCCGGTGAAATACTATAATTTCCTGAAGAATCGTTATTATAGAAATAGGGTACACCTCCACTCGTATAATTCAAATTGAAAAAGCTCGAACCACTCGTCGTTGGAAAACTTTGTATGAGAGATACGTACAATCCAGCCAATGTATTGACAGCCGTGCCTGATGTCTGAACCCATCCAGCCTGTTGAAGTGTGTAGGTCGGAGTTACCGTGTTTGAAGTTGCCGTGTACACGAGATTTCCGTACGTATCCGTGTACGAGTATCCGAGGGGATCGAGTCCCCAGAAAATTGAAGAACCTGCGTTGTTTGAAGTAAATGTTGATTGAACAATGACGTTCGCAAGACCTACGGAACCCGAAGAGTACGTAAAAACAAACTGGTTTGTGTTTGCATTGTACGTTCCATATGTTGGAAAAATTGAAGACGACCATAAAGTGTATCCGTTTGTCGAATAGTACGGTACATTAAATGAACCTTGTGTTTGAATTATAGCTCCAGATGTAAGACCGAACCAAAGCCGAGGAAAATTCGTTGGACTTGGTGTAACTGGCCACGTCCAATCATTTCCGGGATTGTACAGGGCCGGAAGCGTCATTTTAAGTGTGAGACCTCGTATGAGATCTCCTTTCGGAGGTATGTGACAAATACTCGTCCCTCCGAAGGTTATGTACTGGTCATTAAATGGAATATCGTATGCCTCGAGAACAAACGGTGTATGTCTTTTGTACACCCCGGAAAAGTACGTCACCTGTGGTTCCCCGGAAAGATACGCGTCTTGTTGTCCAAGTGCTACAAGCTGTATGTATCCTGCGGACATCCTAGTAAAGGGTAATATTTCTTTCCAGTCGGGGGATCGCGCCCAGGCCATCACACTTGGCCCCTACGGGCCCAACTGGTCTTGTTCGCGCTCCAGGCCACCTTCAATTTTGTTTCAAAATTGTAGGAAGGAGGATGTCTTTGCAACTCCGAAAGTTTGATCCGTCCAAAATGGCTGATGACAAGGTGTGTGTTTTTATAGGGAAGCGTGGAACGGGAAAGTCAACCCTGGTCACGGACATTTTGTGGCACAAAAAACATTTGCCGGCCGGTATCGCCATGTCAGGAACCGAAGAGGGAAACGGGTACTATAAACAGTTTATTCCGGACCTGTTTGTGTTTGGAGATTATAACCGAGATGCCCTCGAGAAAATCATAGAACGTCAAAAGAAGCTCTTGGCGGTCGGAAAGTGCACTCCCGTCTTTGTCCTTATGGACGATTGTATGTATGACAGGGCCTTTATGCGCGACGTGGCAATCCGCCAACTCTTCATGAATGGCCGCCACTGGAAGATCTTTTTCATGATGACAACCCAGTATTGTATGGACATGACCCCCATGATTCGAACAAACGTGGACTATGTCTTTGCACTCAGGGACAATGTCCGACAGAACCGCGAGAACCTCTATAAGGCGTTCTTTGGAGTCTTTCCAAACTTTGACCAATTTTGTCAAGTCATGGATGCGTGTACTGAGAACTACGAGTGTTTGGTCCTCGATAACACGTCCAAGTCAAACCGCATCACAGACTGCGTCTTCTGGTACAAGGCCCCCATCAGGCGAAACTTCAGGGTCGGATCCCCAGCGTTCTGGCAATATCACCAGAGACACTATAACCCGCGAGCAGCTTTGCGACCTGCACAACCCGACCCACAGGTCAAACGGAGGGGCGGGTCCGTGAATGTCGTGAAACGCGCTTGAAGCTCTTTCGTATTTTCCTTTTAAAAATCAGAAAGATGATGACATATGACCCAGACGCGAGTACTCTCATAAGTGATATTCCTTCAACAGAACAGGAAATGCCTTTGAACGAGGAAATTGCTCGGAACGCTCTGGTTCGTGACCCTCAAGCATCTCAAAAATCAGTTCCTACTGGTTTATTGAAGAATTATCAGCCAGAAAAAAAGGTTGACGAATCTCAAATGGCCGACTTTTCTACTCCGATTGAGGAGGTGATGCAAAACGAGATTATGGGACCTCCATCAATGATGGGCCCTTCGGCTGCAGTTCAGCGCCGGGCTCCGTCGGAGGAGCCTCAGGAGCGCAAGAAGAGTGCTTCTGGAAACCCACTCGGTCTGACGGATGAGCAGTTCCAGGCGGCTCTGGCGGGTGTTGCTGCTATCGTTGCTTTCTCCAAGCCCGTCCAGTCCCGGCTTCGTACCATGGTTCCCAAGTTTGTGGGCGAGTCTGGTGACGTGTCGCTCACAGGCTTGGCGGTCACAGCTCTCGTGGCTGCTCTCGTGTTTTACATTATTAAGAAGTACGTGATTGAGCGGGCCTAAAAGGCCAGGGCGGACACGTTAGTGTCCGGGCTGTGATCCCCCCGAAGGGGAGTCAAAAGACTGAGTTCCTTCGGAACTCCCCCCGTCTTTCACCGTGTCCCCACAATACTTGCGTTCTCCATCTAAAGTGTATAGACCCTTTTCAACACACAAACTTTTAAGTTTTTCGAAATTTGTCCAAAAATGTGTCGTATGATCGTACTCTGGAACTGACATGTGTGCCAACTCGTGAATGAGTACGTACATTGCCGAATTTACATCATCTCCATCCAGACAGATGTAAATCTCGTACCCCTTGTTTACGTTTGAACCTATAGGACCCTTGGACTTGTCCCACCCACTCATTCCTGTAAGGATCGAAGGCCGAAGGACCCCTTTCCACATCGGATCTCCAGATTGACGTAACATGTCTAGGGTGGCCCAGTATCGTTGCTTGAGTTCAGTCAACATAGGAGGTTCCTGGTGAAACCAAAACACCAAAAGTAAAAATACGAACAAAATACCTGCAATGATCGGCCAGATCATCTCACCTACTCTTACGAAAGACAAATTTTGAATACAAATCAGAGATGAGACCTGTAGGTTCGGAGAGCATGGGCTCCCACAAGACGAGTTCAAGACCAAGTGCTTTGAGGTCCTGAACCAGAACAGTCGCGTCTAAAATAGGCTCGTCACGTCCTCCATCTGCATAGAACGGCCCATCAACCAGACGAACGTTCAGACGCCGTCCTCCCTGAAGGAACGCAAACTCGTTTCCAAGTCGGTCCTTGAAGTGACCGTACTGGTTCGCAAGTGCTTCGGCCCGAGCCTTTTCAGGAACGACTCCTATGAGAAGCCCATCAGGGTTCAAGGCACACGCGATCGCCTTGATGGATGTTCGGTATGTCACGGGGTCTTCGCAAATGTAGTGAAGTGAAAAGTTGTAACATATGACATCAAAAGGACCGGCAAATGCTGCTTGAATAATGCTGCCCTGTCCAAGGAACCACACACCAAATTGCATATCATGGGCCCGTTGTTCAGCTTCACGTAGAGACTCTTCGTCCGGGTCAATCGCAAAGACGTGGACTCGGGCCGCCTTCCACTTGTGCCAATCGCCACCGCGACCGCACCCACAATCAAGAACCTTGGCTCCAGGAGGAACCCAACGTTGAATCAGCTGACGTTTCGCATCGTTGTGAGACTTTCTAAGTGCATCCATTTCAACCTTGCGTTTTCCAACTTAAAAAATAAGCGCGTGTTTCTTTTAAATGGGTACTCTCGAGCAAGACTACCTGACGGTTCCTGGACAGCTGTTTGCATGCATTTCGTTTGTCGGTCCCGATCTGCCTCAGAAGAATGAAAAGCTCGGTCTCAAGATTCGCGGGTGTTTCGCATCTCGCGACGAGGCGGCAAGTCATGCCAAGCGTCTCCAGAAGGAGGATGCCCTCGTGGATATCTATGTCGTGGACATGTACAAGTGGCTCCTGGTCCCTCCAGACCGTGAGCAGATTGAGGACGTACACTACCAGAATGAGAAGCTTGAGGAGATTATGACCAAGTATCGCCAGAACCAGGCGGCGGCCGCATCCATGTTCGAGAAGCGTAAGCGCGACATGATGGCCCAGCCCCAACCTGGCCCGTACCCGTACATCGACCCGGCCGACGAGAACTCCAAGTTTTACACCAAGCCAGATGTTCCCCCAATTCCTCACCCCGCGGAGATTGTGGAGGAGCTGCGCAAGGAGTTCCCCGACAAGACGGTGGCTGAGCTGGTGGCCATGGCCGACGAGCGCGTGAATAAGATTATCGAGGAGCGCAAGATGCCCGCCGTTCAGATTGAGAGCATTGCCGAGGGGGACGAGACTCCTGCACAGGAGTCGAGCGGGGCCCCGACACAGACTCCGGACGACGATGTTCCAGACCAGCCAGCAGCGTAAAAAACCTTACTATATAAGAGATGGACCTTACAGCACTTCCCACGTGGCAATTTGTCCTCGTGGCAACTGCTGGAGCTATGACTATTTTTACGAGTTTGTATCTTTTACGCAGAGGATACATAGCACCGATCGCTTCGGTCCTTGCCATTGCTTTCGTTCTTTATCTGGCCATAATACGTATGCAAGTTTCTTCACCTCCTCAAACAGATGACGGTACAGGTGGGTCGCAATTTGATGTTTTTCGCGAAATGGAACCAGCCGATCAAACTCGTGTAAATCCCTGGACGGGGATATTACAGGAGGATGTGTATGTGAACCGTACAGGTCCTATAGGTGATTTTGTTGGTAACGATGATTATGTGAAAAACGCACCTTTGTATCCGTTTACTTCATAGGATTCACAATGATTGGTCTCATATTCATAATAATAACGCCAATAACAATACCAATCAAAACAAGGGCAATCTGATTATCTTTGAGTGAATCAAAGACGTTCTGTTGACGCGGTGTATCAAACGCGGGAACAAAACGTCTCGACGGGGGCGGCTCGTCAAAGTCCTGTTGAGGAGTCCATGCTCGCCGAGGTTCAGGTTCGCCCTGAAGTGGGGCGCTTCTTGACGACTGCTCGCCGCTTTGTGACAGGAACGGGAGGTTCTCCATCACTGTCTGACTCACTACTCTCACTTTTATCTGGAACAACAAATCCATCTAGATTTCCATCCTCATCCGCATCAGACTCGTCATCTTCCTCATCACTCTCCGTCTCGATGTCCTCGGAACTCTCATCAGGATCCTCCGTATCGTAGTCATCTGGGCCGTAGTCGTCCTCAACCTGCTCAACGGGCTCGTAGCGAACTGGGGGCTTGGAAACGCGGCCATAACGCGTCCGCGTGACGGGGGCTTCGGCCTCAACAACGGCCGCAGCAGCGTCGGCGAGGATGGTGAGGTTCGCGACTCCAAGTCCTTCGGACTTGACCTCATTGCCCGTGGCTCTTGACCGGTCCCGGGTCACGCGTGTCGACATATTCTGGATATTCCATGAGCGACTCGTTTAAGTAACGTGGGAAGAAGTAAAGTCCTTGTTGAACTGCATTTTGATTCAAAATAAGTTCGCCTTCGTACCCCAACTGAAATGCGATTTCACCCAGTTTTTCCTGAATCTCCGAATCGTCGGCACGGCGAAGACCGAGACCAAGGTCCTTCACATTTTCAGTTGCAGCGTACAAAGCCTCAGAAGCATCATCGACCCGTGTCGAAGCCAATTGCACAAACGTGTGGAGATTGTCCAGAAACCTTTGCCAACTTGTTGGATCCAGACCCGAGTATGGATGGACCATCTTTTCGTACTTTTTGAACCGAGACTGAGGTCCCATCGGGAAAAATATCCATAAGAAAACTAGAAGCAGGACTACCCACAATAGCAACATCTTCAAGCTTCTCTACTATAGATGGCGGAAGAATATGTTCAGTCCCTTTGAACTCGGCACATTCCTCATCGAAGCATCGTTGAGAAATGCGTCTTGAACATATCTGAAACCATACATGGTTTGACTTGTGTTCTTTTCGAATTCTTTCACAAAATTTGGAGTCGGTCTGAGCATACCACCCATTATGTTCCCCGCGCTGAACCTTTTTGATATGGGCTCTCCCCTGACCTTCCATGTATTTTTGAACAAAGTCTTCGAGTGGGCCTGTGTCTGTCAAAATCTCTGACTGTCGCGCCTCTTCGTCTGTACGGACAGCAAACAAGGCAAGTGTGTCCAGGTCAGGAACCTTGGAAAACTCACGTCCATCCAGGGACCGCCACGGAACGTAAGGGTCGCCTGTTGGTTTCTTGTGTGACCACAACATACGAAGTCCAGACCCGCCATAGACCGAGGCATCTATGACCTTGTCCCAATCAAAGGGAAAGTCAGCCGTCAAACTTGTTACTATTTTTGTTCTTAAATTCATGGCCTGGGTCCGAGACACTGTGAGGTTTGGCCAGTGAACATGAACACCCGACTTTATGAGGCCTTCACTGACAGGTCGTGGTCGGGCTTTGGCAATGACACATTGTGAAGAGGTCTCAAGAGCCTTGTGAATTATAGAACAAAATTGAAGAAGGTCCTCATCTGATAACTTCTCGGGAGCCTTGTAGTCCAAGTCTACGAAAAACTTGAAACTTTCCGTCTTTTGTTCGACGACATACAATTTTGTTCCTAAATTGATTGCCTGAATATACTCTCGGTAGAACTCTTGGGTTTCTTCCGGGGGGACATGGAGGATTCCTCCATCCATCAATACGTGACTTCCCGGTCCATGTGGGACCCGCCAACGTTCTATGGACATCTTAGTCTTGGAGGCACGCGTGCCTCTAAGCCGCTCCTTTTCGTCTCTAAGACTCATCTTCACTTGACGAATCCAAAAGCCAAGACAAAATGTGTTTGTGTTTTTGGTTTGGCGTTGCCTTTACAGGTGCCTTGAGTTCCTCAACAATCGCCTCTTCCTTTTTCGTAAGCTCGACTGGAAGCTCGGGTTCCTTGGGGGGTTCCTCTGTCACCGGGGTCTCGGCCTCTGGCGGAACACTCGGACTCGCCTCGGTCGAGAGAGTCTGAGACTCTCTCTCCTCCTCCACCTTTTGAATTTCATAACACAATTTCATCAAGGACATTTCACTTGCTAATTTTGCAGCCTCCTTCTCAATCTTCTTCGGGTCTGTAATATCCCCTCGGAGCTTGACAAGGATGATGGCCAACTCGGTCTTTGAGCGAGTCATCTGAATTTTAGAACGAAATTAAAAACGAGTTTGGAACACAGTCCCTGCGGGGGCCGGACAGAGTTCCTGAGGAACTCTGGACTCTTATTCCCTCAAATTAAAAGGTGTCCAATGCGTCGTCTCAATCGCCTGAGTAAACTCGGGGTTGCCCAACACGTGCTGACGAATCATAGGCCACAAGTTCGGACACCGTGCAATACTGTCAAGCGTCTCAAACCGACACTCGTCATTTTCATCGTAATTTTTGCGGAACGGAACCTCGGCTCCTTCCATCTTCTTCTTTTCCTCTATGAACCGCTTGATAATGTGACGGTGTTCGGTCGAAGTCATGGGCAAATTGAATACATAGACGTGATAATGATTCAGCACATCCACGCCGTCTTCCACGTCTCGTGGTTCCGGTGTATTCGTAGTAAACTTAAAATAGGAGTAAGACCCCCTTTTTAAGTTTATGAGCCCGCGTGTTTCTTCTTCGAGTTCTCGAATCGCACACCGAAGTGGATTATAGACCTCGCGTCGGCGACACCCGCCCGTGACAAACGTCCACTCTCTGTATCGCCGGTCATGGACGATCAAAAAGTGTTGCATGTCGTTCACTTTACTCATCGGTATCGCTATCGCTTTGTGTCGCTCGCGCACGGGGTCTCGAGGGGGGCTTTCCATCCTCTACTGATGTTTCGGGGGCAAAAAATTTAGTGAGATTTCCCGTACGTGGGTTATACGATGCTAAAAACACAAGACACGCAATAATCGCCAAAAAGATCCAGTGCATTTCACCTGTCTGTGTCGAAGAAAAGATGTTCTACTGATATCTCACGATCCGGCTGGGTGTTGATCCAGTGGTCTATACGTTCCTTGAGACGGCCTGTTCGTTTCTTCCACTCTCGACCGGTACCTGAAAGCTGACCGTCTCGTTTGAAACACCCCTGAATGTTATCATAACGGTCTGGATTGAACCGAACCATAACCATGGGGCGAGACCCAAGACCCTGAAAAATACTCACGAGACGCTTGTTGTCGCATGAAGTATCATACGACCTGTGCTGGTTCTCATCAATTTCAATAACAATTGTGTGACTTCCCATATCGAACACAAAGTCTGGACGATACCTATGACACTCCACATGCTTATCGTGCGTTATAGTCTTGTCTGGATACTGTTGCGTGAGATACTCCTTGAGTTTCATTTCCCTCGTCTTAAAATATGAGGGTTGATCCGGAAATAAGTAAGAAGTACATCGAGCGCAATAGTCTTTTTTGTTATTTAAAATAACATCACACATTGGGGTTTTACAACGAGGGTTCTTCGCATCCTCCATTCCAGGCTCTTTGTGTTTTAAACAGAAACGACCTCGTTTCTCACCTGGTAAATTGAAAACAGGGACTGTCATACACCCGTCATATTCACATCTGCGAGTCTTGACATCAACCATTCCATCCTCCTTGTGAATTCCGCAAAATTTAGGCTTTTGTCCTGTATGGTTGAAAGTTGCTCTTTTATTGCATTCATCGTGGTTGCATAAATCACTGAGAACATCGATCATTCCATCCTCTCTGTGTTCCTTACAGAAACGTCCTTTGGTTTCTGATGGTAAATTGTAAAAAGGTTTCTTGATACACCCATCGTGTTCACACCGACGTTCACGTACGTTCACCATATCCTTGGTTTTGTGCGTTGCACAGAATTTACCAAAGTGTTCGGTTGGTAAATTGTAGCAGGGTTGCTTTGTACATCCCTCGTGTTCACAATTTTTCTGAACTACATTCACCATCCCAGTTTCTTTGTGTTCAACACACCTGACACCTGGAGTTTTTCCTGGAAAATTGAAAACAGACTGTTTTGTACATATCTCGCATTGTCTATATGGTGGACGTGGTTTTCTGTTTCTTCTTGAACGTATCCGACATTTAAGACATGTTGAACAGGGACGGCCAAATTTATCCAAAAATTGATCAGGCTTTTGAGGGCCTCTTTCACACGAGCTACACTTTTTAAGAGTTTCCATTTTAGAACCTGGTGTCTATTCTTTATGCAGAAAAAAATCTAATTGGCATATAATATTGAGCCCAAACCGTTCTGAATACGGAAAATGTTGTAGTTGACCGCGTACAGGTACGGGGTCGGGTACGCGCTCGTGATGTTCGTGTTGTACAGACCCAGAACGCCGTTGGGCAGGGTTGGGGGCACGACCAGACGGAACGTGTCCAGACGGCTAAAGTTCAGGGTTCCAGTGGGCTGGAGCTTGGACGTGTCCAGACAGTAGCTGATGATCGCCACGTTCGCCACGCTGTTGTTGTGCACGTAGCCGTAGGGCGTGTTGTAATACTGAGGAACATCCACAAAGTGAATCAGGGCCCGAGAGTCGCCCACGTCCACACCGTTCACCTGGGTCTTGAGCTGGTAGTTGGAAGCGGTCAGAGATCCGTTGCCGTTGGCGTAGATCTGAGCGTAGTTGACACATGGGAAGGCCAGGAACTTGACGGGTTGAGCCAGGGCCAACTCCTGGATAGGGTTGTTGCCGAGGACCACGCGCTGCACCTGGGTGATGAGCATATCATACACTGGAGCCTTGGCAAAGTAGTCGCGCTCAGACTGGTCCAGGTACACGAAGTTGGTCCAGGCCTGGTACTGAAGAGAAGCGTACGTCGTACCCGTGACAGCCGTGCCAGTGAAGAAAGAGATGGTCAGACCCGCGGGGATGGGGGCAGTGGTCTGCGATGGGTAGCTCACCGTGATGCTCGTAGCGCTCACCACGTTCGACACGTACACGGGGCCAGTGAATGGCAGACCCGCCACGTACTGGCCGATCTGGACACCGCCCTGGCCCAGAGGGCTCACGACCTGGCCGATGGTCAGAGTCGTGCTCGTGGTCGCGCCAGTACCCGCGGCAACCGCCAAGGGAATCTGTGTCGAAGCCACTGGGGCGTACAGGTTAGCCGTCTGGCCCAGACCAAACTGGGACGAGATGTTGCTTGCGGCGCTGTTGGCGAAAGCCACCACAACGTTGGAGAAGTAGCCCTGGCCAGACACTGGAGTGAAGGCGTTGGAGAAGGACTGAACGACTGCCACGTTGGTCTGCAGATTGCTCGTGGCGGCGACCACCAGCATACCTGGGAACAGGGGTCCGGTCGTCTGACCAATCAGAACGTTCGCCACGTTCGAGGACAGAGTCACGTCAGAAGTCAGGTTGGCAGTTGCCTGGGGCTGGGCGGGAAGCACAGGCGTGGTCGTGTTGCCGATGGTGATCGTCTGGCTCAGGTACGGAGACCAGGTGATGCGGACCTCCACATCGTGGAACTGCAGACCGATTAGGGGCAGACACACGGACCAGTCCTTGCAGAAGAAGAACTTCAGAGGCAAGAACGAGGTCTTCTGGTTATTGAAGGTGGAGCTATTCAGATTCAGGTACCGCTGAGAGTAGGTCTGCGCACCGGTAATCGGCTCAATGTCAGTCATGTACTCGATATCCTGGGTATCCACAATCTGACCACCAATCAGAAGCTCGACCTTATCGATGATGCGAGTCCAGTCTGGGTTCACAAGGCTTGCGCCGTTGTTGTCGCGAATGTTCAGGTACACATAGCTCAGCAGATCGCCCTTCTTCTCGAAACGGATCGTGGAGATACCGCCAGCGATGGGCTGGCCCTGAATCACCTGACGCTCAATGGAGTTGGCGTAGTGCGTGTAGCGCTTGTAGTTGGACCGGTAAAAAGAAACCTCGGGCTTGCCGGTCAGCCAAGCGTCCTGAGGGCCGACGGCGACGAGTTGGACAACACCTCCCGACATTTAGTACTATCCCATATTTTTTTGCCGTGTCTTAGTTCACAGAAACCGTATTAAAAGGCGAAGTGCCCATGGCTGGGTCAGCCTTTTTCGGGTCGGCCAAAGAGTATGCCAGAGGGTTCTTCTCGAGCTGCTGGATAGCAATATCCAAGAAACCCGGAGAGGCCCGGGGATTCGGATTCGACTTGAATTCGTTGAGCGGATCATCAAACTCTGGAGGCAAAGTACCGCGTCCCTGGTTCGAACCCGTGATGGCCATAGGTCCTGGCTGTTCCGGTCGGGCCTCGATACGGAGCTGGGTCGCAGCACCGACCTGGTTGACTGGATCGTTACGAACGTTCATACGAGCGGCATTTGCAGCGCGATCTGGCTTTGTACGGTAGCCAGAAGACCGCGTAAGGTCCGTGTCCGTGTAACACGTCTTACCCTCGGCATAAGGCTGGTAAATATTGTACTGTGGAGGACCGTCTGAGAGCGTGTCTGTGCGCAGACCAGTTTCGGACCGAATCGTTGGCTTTTTCGTCTTGAGGAAGTTCGGGCGACCTTCTGGAGCGACCAAAGCACTTTGAGCACCACCACCGCCGTACGCTCCTGGATCGCGAAACGCCGTCTTTGAAGCAGCCGCCTGGTGTGTAATATCGCCAATGTATGCAGCGCCACCGTTCTTGACGAAAGGGTTGCGTGGCCCAGGCCGACCCTCGAGCGTCGTCAGACGCTCCTCGTTGATGTTTGTCGGCAAAGCACGGAAGTAATCGTGAAAACCACCTGCCGCAAGAACGTTCGGACCAACGCCAAGACCTGGGCCGATGGTCATCGGAGTTTCAAGAGGGGATAGGTTGTTTTGCTTATTTGTCACGTACTCGCGGTTGTACAGATCGTATACGGGCTGGCCGTATGGGAAGCGCGAATTTGTTGGAGTCACGTCCTGAAGATTCGGAACAGCATCCTTGGGTTGGAGTCTCCAATCATTAATACGCCGCCCAAAGTCTGGGTTCGTATTCCGAAGATCAAATGCGTCGGCGCGGTGTCCGACTGAGTCGGCCATCATATCCACGTCACGACGGGTCAGCGGAGGTGGGGGTTTGGGTTTCGTGGTTGGTGGGGCGGCGGGAGTTTCCTTCCCGTCTGCGAGAGTCTTCCCAGCAAACACGAGACCAACAACGGCTGCGAGGGCCAAAGGGTCCATCGTTACTTATGTTTATTCATTATTTTTTTAGCGATTCCACGTCTTGAGATCCTTATTGTAGTACCGCTGAGCAAAGCGGTCATTCTGATACTCTCCAAACGTGTTGATGGGGTTCCAATCAATAACGCGCAGAGGCAAGGTCACGTATGTGTTGGGGAAGTCATAGGTCTGCTCGGACCAGCCCTTCTTCCAAGAGGTCGTTGGCTGCTCACGAAGAGAGTCCTCGACACTCGTCTTATCCTCGAGAACAACCTGAGCTGGACCGTACCACACGCCCTTCTCGTTAACGAGAGGCAAGTAGCTAAATTGCGGCATTATTAATGTATTCGCACATTTAATTTTAATGACCATTTCCGGCCCGCATCTGAGGCCGCTCTGGGAAGGCGGAGTAGAACCGATCTGGATCGCACGATGCTCCTCCCTGGTCGTGACACTTTGCAGCGAAAGGTTTGCCGTATGCCGCCTGAGCAAAGCCCGTCTGATCGTTTGGAATCGTTGTTGCGGGCATTGAGTAGAAATTGCGCTCGGCATCACGCTGACGCTCGAACGGGTGAATCTGGCTCCATGCACTCTGGACCTGACCACGGACACTTGGGTACCACGCCGCGGCAGGCCGGTCTGGATTATCCACGTAGTCACTCAAAAGCACGTTGCCCATCGAGTTATCTGTTGTTGGAAGCGTCACATCGGGGCGGAACGCCGTAGAGTACCGAGCGTCTCCGATTGTCGAACGGAGGCTTCCATCCTTTATCATATTCGTGGTCCACATGTAATACAAAATTGCAAGAGCGATACCGCCGAGCGCAAAGACGCGTGCGTCCCGATTGATAATATACACGATACACACGGCATACAGAATGAACCGAGTCGTTGCGGAGACGCGCTGGTCAGCCGTCTGTGTCGCCGTGGGCCAAAACGTCAAGAGGTCGCTCGACTTGAAAACGTCTCTGGGGTCCATTACTTCTTCTACTTACGGAGATTCTTTTTCTTTTTGCCTGAAGGAGGGAGTCTAGGTGGGGGCGTCCTGTCCCCACCGCCCCCCGCACCCCCGAGGAGGGACGCAAACGGGTTTCCGGCACCACCGCCGCTCATCATCTGACTGAGCATACTGTTGACACCGGCCATAAGAGACGCCTCGTCCGGCTGACCGTTCGGACCAAGCTTCATGTTCTTTGCGCAATTCTCGGCAGCAGCCTCGATAGCGCTCAGCGTCTCTGGAGGGAACATACTCAGGGTCGTTGCAATCATATACAGAGACGAAAGGTACTGCCAAATAGCTTGTTTCGTGTTAATCGAACAATCCTCGCGCTTCCAAATCGTGTGAAGGTTCAGACCATTTGCAAACTCGTTCTCCTCACAGAAAAACGACTCGTCACGGGCAGACATTTGGCCGGCCCATGGGGCCACCTGTTTCATAAACGTTTTGCAATCCGGGCCAGTCTTTGCAGGCTCATCGGGGAACACGGTACTGAGCTCCCCGAGGAACTGGGTCATCATCTCGTCGAACGCTTTTACGGTGGTCATATAACCCAACTTAAGGATGCAATCCTTAAGTTATTTCTCTTGGAATTTTTAAATTAAAAAGGCTCCTTCAAAACCGGGCCGGAATCACCCTGACCCTGACTCACGATAAAATACACGAGGAGACCAACCAAAAAGGCTGGTTTGAAATAATCTGAATTTTTCAACTTTTCTTCATTGTTTAATTTTGATTTTAAATAGACGTACGCAATGACGACGGCCACTGCGATAACACCTGCACTCATGGGCTCACGAAAGTATTGGTCCATGTCTCTGCTGCTATTACGTATGGTTTAATTTTTGAATTTTTGTTGGCGCGTCTGGGAACAGGGACTCACCTTCATCTTCTGTCGGTGCTGGTGTTGCTCCCGGGACGCTCGGAGGAGTCAAAGAGTTGTTTACGGTGACGGCTGTATCAACGCCTCCTGGAGTTTTTCCAAACTCCATGTTCCCCGTGTTTTGGGGGAGAGTGGAAACATCACCGGTCTGGTCCTCCTCGGGTGGCACGTCATCAGCCAAGTCTGGAACGTCCTCGTCCGGGTCCTCGTCCTCATGGTCCATATCCAAGTCCTCACCGGCCGCTGGGAGGGGCAAGTACGTATTGAGAATTTCGGCGGTCGGAACCAGGTCTTCAATGACTTCACCAATTCTCTTACAAAATCGGGTCGTCAAAACCTCCTTGCGTTCCTCCTCTGGCTTTTGGTCCACGATGATACTGGGGTTCTCGTACAGGTCCTTGGCACAGGCCTCGTAACACCTCTGGACAAACACGTCATTTGCAGGCAATTTGATACTGATTTTCTTGGACTTTTTGTCCGTGCGAATTGCACTCAAAATCTTGACGTGAATCACAAACACGGCTGCGAGCAAGTTGGGGAACAGGGGTTGGTTCTTGATGATGGCCTCTGTATTTTTGAGTGAAATTGAAGAGTTCCAGGTCTTGACACCTCTCAAAAGCTCTTGAAACACACGGGTCGTGTTTTTGCCCTGGGACTCTTTCTTGGCCTCGAGCCATATTTCCCAGAACGCCTCGATCATCACGGGAATCATAGCGTCGCACAGCTTCTTTGTGAATCGCCTCTCAGACTCGTTGAGAAGGTCCATTTAGTACCTGGCGAGAGTAAAACTTTAGTGTTTTTTCGTAATCCTGAGTTTCTCAGCAGTCTTTTTGAGGTTGACGAGACTTGGAAGGTAGGTTCCTGGGTCGACCTCCTCCTTTTCCATTTCAGAATCGAGAGCGGCAGCCCTAGTCCACTGAACACGGATGTCTAATGGTCCGACAAGGTTCACGATATACCCGAGTCGTTGGAGTTGGCGACACATGTATCCAACAGTCGTTGGAAGGTCGTATCGTGGAAAGCCTACAACAAACGGAGGGACCGTGAGTATCGCATCTTTGCCTCCAAGATCTGAAGCCACTTTAATTTTACGACAAAATTGCTCAAGAAGAGCACGGTAGTACTCTTTTTTTGCAAGGTCCCGCTTCTTTTCAGAAGCGACGAGTTGTTTGGCTGATAAAGCCATCTAAACTATATGACGTTTTTTGGGACGGGAGTGATACGCGGGGCCTAGGTCCTTTCAGGACCTCGTCTGCAAGTTCGTCTGAGTCACCAACATGTTCTGGTTGTACGCAGTTGCAACGTTTGTCAAGTTGGGCTGGGGAGGCTGGTTCTTGTATCCCTTGAGCGCACCCTGGAACTGAGCATCGAGATTCTTTTGAATATCGACCCAAGGCTGATACTTATCTGGCTTGTATCCAGCAGTCGGATCAACGGTCGCAGAGTCTCCAATCTTGAGAATACTCACGGATCCATCCTCAGCCACTTTCGCGCTCACGTCGTACTGAGTACCCAAAAAGTGCTTTGTATCAAAAAACATAATACGGGAATTATAGCTTCCATCGGGCTGGATATTCACAAACAGAGTATCTATAGGGGCCATGTCAGGTTTCATCGACTGGACCTTCTCGATAATTGCCTGAACGACCATGGGAGGCACGGGAGCTGTTAAGTTTACGTCACCGGCCGCGTAGGTCGCGGACTGACGACCGTTCCATATGAAGAACAGGACGAGGATCACGAGGACCAGAATCACAAGATCCTTCATTACTCTAAGCAGACAAAAAAGGGCTGCGCCCAGGGCCGGGGGTCAGGGAACTGCGTTCCCCTCCGCCCCCAAAACTCCTCGACTCAGAATAGTAGAAATGGCGCTTCTGGTTTATTCGGACAAGTGCAAATTTTCACAGGAAATTATAGGGTTCATCAAGACCCAGCCGGCTCTTATAGAGATTATTAGGTTCCATAACGTGACTACGTCTGGCGTACCCTCCAAGAAGATTACGAGAGTACCGACCCTGGTGACAAACGAGGGCAAGATGTGTGTTGGCGCGGAGGTCAAGGCGTGGCTTGTGTCGATGATACCCACTGAGTTCGAGTCCTGGGACTGCGGCGGCGGTCTGTGTCAAAACCTCGACGGAACAGACACGCCTGGGTTGTTTGATCTTGACAAATATGGCGAGTCTCTTCAGCCTATTTTAACTCCAGAATTGGAGGCAAAAATAGCAATGAGTGTGACTGACGCATACCAGGCACAGAGGAAGTAGGAGGACCCGGACTCGCTCTTAAAGATTTCACGCACTTTCAAATATAAGATGCATTTTCGCACGATTCAAGCGGCGGCCCTCAAATCGGTCTTTGAGGTCCTGAAGGACATCATCAATGATGTGAATGTTTATTTTACCAAAAATGGTATTCACATCTTGACTTTGGATACTGCGCGCGTCACCCTGGTCCATATGGACCTAAGTGCCGATAACTTCGAGGAGTACGAGTGTCCCACCGATATCGTTGCCGGTCTGAACATGGCCAACGTGTATAAGCTTCTCAAGTCTGTGAGTGGACAAGACACACTGTTTGTTCGTATAGAGGGCCGAGACTATATGGAGATTTTCATAGAGAATCCAGACAAGAAATCTTCGACGAATTTTAAACTGAAATTGCTAGACATTAACGAGGACATACTTGAGTTCCCTGACATTCACATGAATGTCGTCACGACCCTACCCGCGATTGACTTTCAACGCATCACGAGAGATATGGGAAACCTCGCGACTGAGATGGATATTATACGGGAGGGCAACACGCTGGAGCTGAGCTGTCGCGGCGACTTTGCCGACCAAAAGACGGTCATCGAGTTTCCAGAGTCTGTGAAGCGGACCGGAAGCACATTCAGTCTCAAGTACATCAACCTGTTTACCAAGGCGACCAATATGTGTTCGAGTGTTCAGCTCATGCAAGACTCTGAGAATGAGAATATGCCAATCATTTTCAGATACACAATTGCAAATCTCGGAGACTTGAAGTTTTACCTGGCCCCAAAAGTTGAGACCGACTAGTTAAAGTTTATATATTATAAAAAATAAATGGAAGCCAGGTACGAAGAAAGGGTACGTGCGTGTACATCAGAGGCTGAACTTACAGAGTATCTTCTTTCGTGTGTTCCCGTGATAAAGGAATATACGAAGGAGGCTGAACAAACAACTGTACAACTGACAAAAACGGTGGCGGGTGTACAGATCTCGTCACGTAAAGGTGTTCAACGAAACGATATATATAAGAAATATCTCAAAGAGGTTGAGGACGGGTATGATGATGCACCAAAGGACAAGGATGTCTACGAGACGCCGTGTCGACAGTGTGGGGCCATGTACTCGCGTATGTTTGACGAATCAGTTTCTGAAGAGATTTGTCGCGAATGCGGGAACGTTGAATACATTCTCGGAGACGAGGTGGGTTTCAAGGAGGAACAAGAAATCGAGAAGCACATTGTGTATTCATACAAACGTGAAAACCATTTTAATGAATGGATCAGTCAGTTTCAGGCAAAAGAGTCGACGACCGTTCCTGTTGACGTGATTGAAAAATTACGAACAGAATTTCGGAAACAAAAGCTCAAGGACCTTTCAGAAATTACACACGAAAAAGTAAAGGCTCTTTTGAAAAAGCTAAACTATGCAAAGTACTATGAACACGTTCCATATATAGCAACTATAGTGAGCGGCATCAATCCTCCAACGATGCCTCAAGCGCTTGAAGACAAGTTACGACTCATGTTTCACGCTATTCAAGCACCGTTCGAGAAGCACAAACCTACAAACCGTAAAAACTTTTTAAGTTATTCGTTTGTTTTATATAAAATGAGCGAGTTGCTCGGTGAGGACCAATACCTCCCATGTTTTCCACTTTTGAAAAGCCGGGAGAAGTTATATGTCCAAGACCAAATTTGGAAGAAAATTTGTGAAGAGTTGAAATGGCAATTCATACCCACAGTATGAGGACCCCTTGGGGTCCGACCCGAGTCGGAGCGGAGCTCCTCCTAATACATCCCCAACATTGGAAGAGGGTACGGGTCAGGGTCCCGTTCGATCCGCTCAAACTCAAAGGATCCTAATTTATCTGGAAAATTGATGAGGTATCCCACATGGAGACCCAAAAGGGTCAGGTAGTTTCGGGTCTGAATTCGGTATGTCTCATTGAGACGGCTTACCGACTTGAGTTCCACAACGAACCGACGATCGATAATAAGGTCTGCTCTCACGTGTCCGACATTTTGACCGCCATAAAAGACGGGGACGATACGTTCCGTCTCATAAGGGATCTGACGGTCGCGAAGCGCCACCTCGAACGCACAATGGTACACGGACTCGGAATACCCTGGCCCGAGTGATGCCCATATATCAGCAGCTATGGCTTGGAGCGTGTACTCCATATAAAAGAACTTTGTGTGTATGTTTTAAGGGGAGATGCTTTGGCCACAACATATATTTTGTACCCAATTAACCTTCGGAGCCGTTTCATGGTCCGATGCGTTCTGGTCTATAGCACCTGACATACCCATGGTATTTCTCGTTCCGTGGGTACGTTCCTGGTCACTCGTACAAGACTGGTGGATCTACTCAGTCTTGTATAAGGCACCTCACTCCCTTTTGTCATTAATTTTGATACAAAATTCAAGAGCTCGGAAAATATACGCCTTACATATCCTCCTTGATATCCTGAGTCACTCTGGTCGATGGTCTATCGAACCTTTGTGGCCTTTTGCGGGACCCGTACACGGGGTTGGAGACGCTATTGTGTGGGTGTAGTTTCACTTACTTGTAATTTTAGAGCGCGTACGTCGACGTTTTGCAGGTCTATTTACACTGCTTTTTTTCAAAGTCAATGCAGGTTCGCGTACACGTTTTGTACTCAAGTATCTTGCTGCAACGCGCTCGAGCGTCTTGATGTTTTGAACCAGTGCAGTCTGTGGCACTTTGTACTTCTGACCACCGAACGCACCAAACACGTTAAACGCTCGACGCGTACTTGCAGCTGTTTCAGGGTCTCCACGACACCCAAACACGATAACTATTCCTTTTCGGTCAAGACTCGACACGAGGTTTTTCAGTGTTCCCTTTTTTCCTTTGTACTCTCGCGGACGCGTCGTTCCAGGGTACCACACTCCGCACTGGGTATTGTACCACCAGCCCCATGGTGTAATTGAATTATCATAAAACTCGAGACCCATGTTTGGGCAATTCATTCCCGACGTGTATATATGATTCTTCCAATTCCACCCCGACTTTTTAACAACATTGGGAGTTTCACTCTCCGGAAGAGTATCACCTATAAACTTGCGTAATTTTGACTGACTATGTAAAAGACTCATCATTTTATCATCTTTTAATTCACTCAATGAAATCAAGTATCCTGGTTTGGATATGAAAACGACAGACATACCTTCAGGTACTTTAAAAAACGTTGAACCGTGAACGTTAAACGAAGGATCTTTTGCATTAATGAGTGTTCCATGTCCAATGACTGTTATAAATTTCCGAGTTTTTGCGTCGTTTTGAAACGCTTGAATACGCGTTTGACTCATTTCTATATACAAATAAATTAACGCCGCTTCCGACCAAACATCTTAGAGTACTTGCTGTGGACCCAAGCAGCATCCTGCTTGTAAATTCGAGACGCACGGGGCAGAGTCCGCTTGGTCAGTGTACTGATGGCAATCAGACGGCGAATGACGGCGTGTGGGTCCTCGTGACCCTTGGTCACGGCACGGGTCAGTGCCTTGTGACGATTGGTGGGGGCCTCCACGGGGTGGTAGTGGTACCGGGTCAACATACCCGCCTTGAGTGGGCCAATGATCTTGGGACCCTTACCGATCGCACCCACGTCCTTGGTAGGCACGGGACGCACACGAGTCGTTCCCGCCTTGCGAGTGTACCGGTAGGTCTTCCCATCCTTGCGATGCACGGTGATCGTCTTGCGCTTCCGGTGCTGAACGTAGCCGGACCGAATGATAGTTCGCATTTGTTACTTTTACGTGCGAAAAAAGTTCTGGGGAGGCCTTCGGCCTCGCAGACCCTACCGGGTCTGCTCGTACCCCTTGAGAAACATCTTGAGCTTTGCATCGTTTGACGCACCAAAGTCGAACATATCTTCACCGTGAAGCTCGAGATCTAGTAAAGGAAAATCGTATGTGTACCTCAATTTCATAGTAGAATAAAGAATACCTAACGCATACGTCTTGAGATCCTTGACCTTTTCCAGTCTATTCCATGCAAGTTTCAATGCAAAAGCTTCTTGACCAAGGAAGGGGCCACCGGGTATAACCTCAGCTGCACCGCCATCGATATAGTTCCAACCGTCTTTCAATTTTACACTTGAAAAGAGGAACGGTATAGCGACTGAAGCACATACGGCATCAAGAACAGACATGGTCGGGGTCGTTTCGACTGAAAAGTATACAGTCTTCATAAAGTCGACGCAATATGCTGAGACGTAGAACTTTATAGGGTACAACTCGTAAAGTTCCTGAAAGGTCACGTCATCCTTCTCTATAAAAGACCGACACGCATCGACCAGGACTTTTCGAATTTTTGTATACGAAATAAGCCCATAGTCCTTGAGAAGACATTTTATGTTCGGTTTCATGATGTGCTTTACAGGGACATTCAATGAAAAATCAAGAACCTTTGTTGGGTCGCCTTTTGTTACACAAAAGAGGAACCCAAGAAGCGCTCCGGCCGATGCACCCGAGATGGCCTCGAGATCATCGAGTTGGCCTTCTCGTTTGAATCTTGAAACAACACCAAGGTACATAAAGAACCCCATGGCACCTGGACCGATAATAAGATTTTTCATGGTCTAATAAAACTGGGGAAAGAAACCACGCAAACTTGCCCACATGATCGAAAAGACCAGCGTATGGACCAGAATGGGGACGACACCCGTCTTCCCTGAGAAAAACATGGACCCACCGTCTGGTGGAAGAGACAGGATCACACCTGGAGTCAGGAGGACAAAGAGAAGTGCTGGGACGATCAGGTCGGCCGGGGTCAATGTGAATTTAAAAACAAAATTGATGATGACCCAAGACAAGAGGGCCAAGACCAAAGCATGGAACAACACCTGGATCAAAAGTCCAGAGCCTGGTGGAAGGCTGAGCAAAAGCCCTGGACTCAAGAGAGCAAAAAGTATGGTCGGCACGAGGACCTTTGGACCCGTAATGTCGATCATTTGTAATAAGCTCACATATTATGTGAGCGCCCGCAGGTAGTGCTGAGCCCACCCGTAAAACTGTTCCTCTTCAACACGCTCGTGAATAGTTTCAATGGTGACAATTCCGGTCCACAAACGTCTGTGCGTCGGGCTCGGGTCGGAACACGGAGACCACTTCCAAGGTTCCATCACAAACTCGATAAACTGAGAATACTTGACGGTATGTGAAAGATAGTTTACGCGAAGTTCTTCATAAATAATCATCCACGCATCCAAAAGGTCTTCGGAATAGACAGCCTGCCAATCCTCTGGATCAAGTTGAGAATCGAACTCGTCTGAGTCTTCGTCCGAGTTCCAAGCTTGTTCGTACTGATAGGCATCGCGAGAGTACTCGTCATTGACACCCATTTTTACTTGTATATTCAGGGCACCAACTCCTTAAGTCCCGTCACGGACACGGAAGGGGTCTCCTTCGTGGGTGCCGAGTCCTGAATGGCGTTCCACGCGCCCTCGACCTGAGCCTCGTTTCCACCAAAGAACGTGCGAAGGCCCTTGAGAATAACCTCTTTTGTAATAGAGCCCTTGGTCTTTTTAACCTTGAGATTGACCTTGACCTTGTCCTGAACCTTGACAGTGTCAATCTCGTTCTGCTGCATGTGCTGCGTCACAAACTTGCGAAGATCCTTCTCACGTGTGTTCAACGTTCCGAGATCTTTGCGAGCTGCGGCCAACTGGGCCTTCAGAGCGACCCACTCAGTCATAGCGGTTTTAAAATCCATTCTATGATCTCACCGCATTATTTCTTTAAGAAAATCTCGCATTTTTCCTTGGACCACGAAGGATATGACTCTCGAACCTCATCGGACTGAACTCTATGGTCTCCAACGTTAAATATCTTGCACACAAAGGCTATGTTTTCTGGATAGTATCCTTTTCTAGGATCAAGACGTTCTATAGAAAGTGAAAGATCGTTTCCAGTGCCATACCCCATTTCAATACCAGAATAGGCACATAGTCCCTTCTGGTCTTTTAGTATCTGTACGAGACGTTCTAAATCTAAATCAAAAATAGTATCTAGCATATTTCTATTTTTCTTCTTTGTAGTCCAGGCTTTGGCGTTCATTTTAGCCGCGTACATCTTCTGACGCAAGTGAAGCAAGTCTATTTTCCCCTTGTGAACTGAAGTAAATCTATAACTTTTGATGATTTCATTACTATAATCTACTTCCTGACATTTTGGTAAGTTTCTAAAGTATTCAACTTTTTCGGGGTTCCATTGATCCCTTCCATTGAGTTCGAGACATATCAAGCACGTGTTGTCCTGTGTATATCCTTTGGAAGGGTCTTTCCGTTCAAGGGAAACTTGCCAATTTCCAACTAAATTCATAGGTTGCCCTGAATAAGCACACTTGCCTCCCTGAGAGTCCCACATGGCTTTCAATATGTCAACTGACAAGTCGAATTCATACTTTTTTACTTTACTTCTTTGCCTTGCTGAGGCACATAAACGTGATAAACGTCCCCTGAGAGTCTCGGTTACAAGCTTGATATAACATTTCTTGTTACATTCTTTACATGTGTAAGCGAGACCATCAGGTGCGCAGTTCATTTTATGAAACTCTGTAAGCTCTTTATCATCCTTACAGACGTTGCACTTTTTCATTTACTGGTATATAGAAAGAATTTGTTTAAATCAAGAATACTCGTAATCAATCTCAAACTTGGGCCGCATGACATCAGGGGGGATCGTGCTGAGGTTAAAGATGCTCACTGGGGTGCGGGGGTTCAGGGGCTCGGAGCGGAAGTCGCGGTTGGCGTTACGCAGAACACCACCCAGCGTCTCGGGGTAGCCAATCTGGCTGCGTGGGTCCAGGTAGTTCTGGTTACCGAGGATCTTGTCTGGGCTGAACTGACCGAAATCCTCTGTGGCCACAACGTCGCGGGGGATCAGGCTGGCGGACGACACCGTCTGACCGATGTTGTCGCCCATGGCCGTCACGGGGGCGGGCATCAGCTGTGCCCCCTGATTGGCACTGCCAGTGGCATTCATCGCGGGACCAACACCGACATTCATGCCACCCACGGACATTTGACCCTGGTTAGCCATCCCGAACCCACTCTTCCGGCCGCTGAACAGAAGGAACAAAATAATGACGACGAGGACAACGATCGCCAGACCCTTGCGATTCATTTATACTAAGTTGGGATATTTTTTCCAAGTCCGAAGGACTTGTCCAACCGAAGGTCTCCACCCCTCCCTGGAACTTTTCAATCGAGAAAATCTGCTGGGTCCTCCTCATCCTCGGGCTCGTCTGTGAACATGTACTCCTTCGGGGGTGGCACGACCGCCCCTCCCCGGACACGCACCTGAAGGACGCGCCAGATGGGACCGAACGACTTTTTCAGGAACCAGAGACCGGCCAACTCAAGCATGACATCACACTTGGTCTCGGCCTTGACGGCCTGAAGCTCGACCTGATTCTTTTGGGTATCGAAGGCGGTCGTGGTCACCTGTCCCTTGACAGTGGCCAGAGACGCGTCGAGAACTCCGTCCGTGACACTCTCCTGAAACGCGTTCAGGATTGTCTCATCGGAAAGTTCCTTGCCGAACCACTCCACCTTGGATGCCTTGGCCTGGGTAAGGATCTCCTCATCAATTGTCTTGAAAATATCTGAAGCACCCTCTGAGACCTTGAACTTGACCGTCTTGGTCTCAAGGGAATCCTGGAGCACAAGACCGTTCACCTGCTGAGTCTTTCCGGCGATGCGTAGGAAATACCGGCCGTCTGGAAGCTTCTGAGGCTTTCCGTACTCCATCTGTAGTACTTGTACAAAAATATTCTTTAACTTTAGTAGTATATATGAATTCGTGTGGAGCCCAGTATGTTTTAAGAGATTGCACGTGTCTGGCTGATCCACTCAATTTCTATTCAAATGTTTGTGGGTACGTGAGCAAACAAAACGGACTCGTGTATCCATGTGATGCCGGGTGTTGTCTCGGAAAATGTGAAAACAAAGATCCAGTCACACGCGTTGAAGTTCGACCATCGGCTGGTATCGATTTACCGGCTGGGTACGGTTCAAACATTCCGCAAAGTAACGAACCTTCGAACTTACCTGGAGCGACCCCTATAAACACGCCAACAACACTTTTACCTGGTGGAATTTTAACACCTGTGACGAGCGACTACAAAGTTTGGCAAGTGTTACTGATTGCTTTGATCCCATTGCTTCTAGTACTCGTCTTAGGGTGTTTCCTTGCTTAAAGAGACCCGTCCTTCCTATAGTACAAAGAGATGGCTACTCTCGAGACTCTGACTGCTGCACTTGAGGCGATTGCGAAGGAGCAACGTGCCCTGCACAAGGACATTCGCAAGATTCGTCAGCACTTGGAGGACCCCACTGGTGAGAAGCAGGAGGCCCGGACCAAGAACAATGGCTTCAACAAGCCTCTGGGCGTCTCTGAGAAGTTGCGCACCTTCCTGGGCCTAGCGGCCGATGAGAAGATCTCTCGGTCTCAGGTGACTCGCAAGGTGAACGAGTACGTGGAGGCCAAGGGTCTGAAGGCTGGTCAGAACATCACTCTGGATGAGACGCTGAAGGACCTGCTGCAGGTGCCTGAGGACGTTCAGGTGACTTTCCTGAATATCCAGAAGTACATCAACCCACACTACATTAAGGAGGAGAAGCCCCCTGTTGAGAAGAAGCCCAGGGCGAAGAAGGCGGCTGCTGAGACTCCCACCGGTGAGAGTACGACCCCTGCGGGGTCGGCCGAGCCCCCAAAGGAGAAGAAGATGCGGCCCAAGGTCGCCAAGCCCACCGCAACCGCCACTGCCTAAATGACTTAAAACAAAACCACGTGTGTAATATAACATAAACATGGAGACCCTTCATCAAACAGAAACTCAGCAGTCTCTCGTCCCCCCTCCAGAGCTTTCACGTGATGTCGTGAATGCTCTGGTTGGGACCAAAGTCAAAGACCTTGCATTGTATCGTCGCGCGTTTACGCACAAGTCAGCCCTGAAGCGGTATTCAGGTCTCACTGGTTCGTACGAAACTCTTGAATTTATGGGAGATTCCGTCCTCGGGTTCGTCATTACCAAACACCTTTTTGATTTGCACGAAAAGGAACAAGAGGGGTTCTTGACCAAGGCTCGAACGAAGATGGTTCGAGGCAAAACCCTGTGCGAAATCTCGAAGGTACTTGGTCTCGATAAACTCATTTTGATGGATGAAAAAGGTGAGCGGAACGGTTGGAACACGAATGAACACATTATGGAGGATGTGTTCGAGGCATTTGTCGGTGCCATTTATTTGGATCTGGGGATGGTTCATGCCAAAAGGTTTGTGCTCGACTCGTTCACGAAAGTCCAAACGTCCCTTGTGGATGATAACTGGAAGGACCAGCTCATGCGGTGGTGTCAAGCCTTGAAGTACGCCTTGCCCGAATACCGGTTGGATGGTCAGACGAATGGTCAGTTTTTCATCACGGTTGTGGTAGACGGGATGGACTGTGGGTCCGGGTTTGCAACCACGAAGAAACAGGCTGAGCAAAACGCCGCAGAGATTGTACTTAAGACGGACCCTCGTTTCAAAAATAAGAAAATTCCAGTCAATGGAAAGTCTAACGCCGGTGGTACTCCGAGCCCGTGAGCTGATTGCGCAAGAATATGCTGAACAAAGGTCTCAGGAATGGTTAGATCTCCGTGAGAACATGATCACGGCCAGTGACGTTGCAAGTGCCCTTGGTGAAAATCACTATGAATCACCGGATGCATTTGTCAAAAAGAAGGTGCTTCGGACCAAGTGGGCCGGGAATGCGGCAACGGCTCATGGGACGTTGCTTGAACCCGTAGTGCGAGACTTGTACGACAAAAAATACAACAGAAAGTCCCATGAGGTGGGTCTGGTCCAACACCGCGAGTACCCATGGCTCGGCGCATCACCGGACGGAATCACGGAGGATGGAATTTTAGTTGAAATTAAGTGCCCCTTGACCCGGAAGATTGAACCGAACGTCCCGAAACACTATTGGCCCCAAGTCCAACTCCAACTTGAGATTACGGATTTGGAGGAGTGCGACTTTGTGCAGTATAGACCCGCCACCTCCGAAGGAGGTGTTGTGACGAAGGGGGAGGAATTCGTCGTCGTCCGCGTCCACAGGGACCGCGAGTGGTTTGCCAAGGCTTTGCCTGTACTCGAGACTGTGTGGCAACGGGTTCTGAAGGGTCGGGTCCATGGACTTTGTGAGATTCTGGACGATCAAGGGCCCTTAGAGAAAAGAGTCGTGTGTGAAGTACTTGATGAACCATGGACACCCTTGGGCCAGAAGTGACGGCCTCGGAAGTTGACGAGTGGATTTCGAAATTTTCCAAGAAACAGGGGTACAAAAAGAATGTCATAGAATTCTTGATGACCGTGATAGGACGGCCCATCAAGAGTCCTTTGTTTACCAGAATTCCTGGAAAGTCTACTGATATGACCCACAAGTCTCGAAGATGGTACGAGATTAGAGATGAGGAAGGATACGTAGATTTTCTAAACTACGAAGACGAGCGTGGGAAGGCTATCGGACTCAAACATGAGCAATGGTGTATGCTCACGAGTAAAAAACTTGAAACACGAGGTCGTGGAGTTGACAAAAAGATTACGACAGACGTGTTTCGTCGGGATAATTCAACGTGTAGGCGGTGTGGTGCCGTTGCAGGTCAGCCACACCAACAATTTCCTGATAAAATTACGAAACTGCACGTTGGTCACCTTGTCCCATTCACGAATGAACGCAAGGAAAAATACACTGTGGATGACTTTATAACTCTTTGCTCACAGTGTAACGAAGGTGAAAAGGCTCATGTCATGTCTATTTCCGAGCAAATTAGGATGCTTGAGAAACAACTGGAGCGTCTTCGAGCATCTTTGCCAAGTGAACCGAAAACTGACACGGAACCGCGTTGCCAATCTGACGATACATTGACGATACAGAGCCCTTGAACTTGAAAGAGTCAGGAAACGTTTGAATACGAGCGCACTCCCTGACTGTCAAGCGACGCTGCATACTTGGGTGGTTGTGAATGACCGGGCCACCGCTCCCCCCACCCCTTCCCGTAATTGTCGGGGAAGGCTCGTCCCACTTGAGTTGGCGGTTCCCAAGGTACCCCGTCAGCGCACACTTATGGGCCGTGCCAACGTGTTGAATTGAAGCATCATATTCTATAGGTAAATCACCAATAGCGTCCTTTAAGCTAACCTCTCCTTGAACTTCCTCTGGCCATTTTACCTCGAAATTCACATCGTTCCTGACACCTACAAATATGACACGCTCTCTCTTTTGAGGAACGCCATACTTTTTAATTTTAAACAACTTGAAGTATACCTTGTATCCACACTGCGTCAAGTCTTCCACGATCATTTTAAGAATTCGTCCTGTTCCATTCTTCTTGTCAAGTGGTGTGTCATAGCCCCCCATGTTCATAAGCCCTTTCACATTTTCAAGCAAAAAATACGATGGGTTTTTCAATCTCAAAATACGAACAAACTCTTCATAAAGTTGGTTTCTTTCGTCTTCGGGTGTTCTGTACGGATTGGCCATGGAAAACCCTTGACACGGGAAACCGCCCAGCATGACATCGCAATCGGGAACGTCCGTCACTTTTTTTATATCAATGCACTGAGGCTTAATTCCAAAGTTTAGTTCATAGGTGTCACACGCGTCAGCATCGAAATCATTCACATACACGTGAGTGAACTTGGGGTTTCTGTGGAACCCATAGTCAAGACCACCGCATCCGGCAAAAAATGAAGCTACCCGCATTCTTACTATGTACACTTGATATATCTCTAAGCATACATAAGAAGAATATGTGCTTGTATAGTATGGACTCGTACATGCAGATATTTGGGAAGAAGCCAGAGTGTAAACACAAGAATAGGTTTCTGACGTGTCGTGAGTGCTCCGGGTCGTTCTGTTCCAAGTGCATTCAACTCGAGGTACACGCATGTCCCAAGTTGGATGAACGGTCAAAACTTGAAAAAGAGAATTTATCAAAGAAATTAGTCAAGGTGGCGGCGCCCAAGGTGCTTACTTTTTGAGCCGACTCAAAATATAAAACACGAGAACCAACACAACAAGAATAAACAAAGGACTCTTTACGAGCTTCATTGGTCCACTCTTCTGTTTCCCGCCATTCATCCAGCACCACGGAAGCAGAGGGCGGTACCATGTGACTGTACCGTCAGAGTATTCAAACTTCCGGGTAGGGAACGCGCCATGGGGCGCGTAATTTGGACTGATCGTCTTAAGGTGGACGTTCCCTGAGAGATCCCGGGGCTTGAGGTTCATGTCCAGATCATCACTGTAATCTACTGGCTCTTCATCAATAGCTCGTGTGTACGAGCCATCGATAAAGAGATCCTTGCGGAACCCGTCGTGATTGATACCAAAGTCCCCCGTCCACGTGGTCGGGTTGAACTTGTCAATCTGCAGACGGTCATCTATCATAAGATTTGATGCCATGTTCTAGAATACGCTTACATTATTTTTGTTCGCCGAGTAGACTTTTGTCTTGACCTTCTGCTGGTGAAGCTCCCACATTTCGTCCAGGTCTATGTTGAGCATGGCCGCGAGTTGAAACAGGTAACTGAACACGTCGCCCATCTCCATCATGATGTCTGTTCCTCTGTCCTTCTTGAGTCCAGTCTTTTTGTAAATCTGTTTCTTTTGCCTGATACTTGAGGCGAGTTCCCCCATCTCTTCGTTCAAAAGCATCCATACAATACTTATTGGAGCTTTGTCCCACCCTTTTTGCTGACACATGAGTGCAGTTTCATCGCGAAACTTATTCATTGAATACGAAACGTCTTGATCTTTTAAGTGATGAGACGAGCCAAGGGCTTCCTGAAGTAATACACGACGAAGCATGCCGAAACCAAAAACGCAAACTCGGCTCCGAGCTTCCAGTTTTCAACAACGTTTTCATTTGATGTGCGCTTCTCAGCCCATGGCTCGATAACTGCGTTGCTGATGAGACGCACGAGTCGCTCAATGGCAAAGAATATGAGAAAGCCAAAGAGGATGTCGTCGAGGGACTTCATCGTCCTTTTCTAAAAGATACCGAATTTAAAGTTGGACGGAATCTTATTGCCATACGTGCTTGTGTTCACGGGGATCTCCAGAGGGACTGGATTCTCGGTAATGTCGCGCAGGTACACGAGCTGTTGAAGCATACCAGTTGAGATTGTCTGGGTCGCACGCTTGATAACCTCGGCGTTCATACGAGACACCTGCTGCCTGACGTTAGTGTATGGGTCGGCCGCAAGGTCCGTGTACACGACGCGCATCAGGGACTGAACATCCCCGTCGCTCTGGCGGTCGAGCTCATATCCCGTCTGTGACTTGATAGTTTCTACGATAGACTTGTGGATACCCTCGCGGTTGAACTCGGAAAAGAATGCATTGCCTAGTGGCGTAAAAACGCTTAGGCGAATCGGCTTGAGGTCATACGTCTCGAGCGTACTCATTATTCTTACTCAAGTTAAAAAAATTAGGCTCTAAAAATACAATGAGGGTCATCAAGCGAAATGGGGACTCGGTCGAAATGCTTTTTGATAAGGTGACCCAGCGTATTTCAAAACTGAATAGGAGCCCAGAGTTTGAGCCCCTGAATGTCCAGCCGGACAAAGTGGCCCAGAAGGTGTTCACAAGTATGTATGACGGTATTTCAACGAGTGAGATTGATACCCTAAGTGCAGAGGTGGCGATCGGTATGATTACCGAACACCCTGACTACGAGACCCTGGCGATGCGTATCACGGTCAGTAACCTCCAAAAGACGTGTCCAAAGACGTTCAGTGACTGTGCACTTGCGCTCCACGCCAAGGGCATCTTGAGCGATGAGTTTATGAAGATGGTCAAACTTGATATGGATTCGTGGATTGTTCATCAGCGCGACTACGACTTTGGATATTTTGGGGTCAAGACGCTCCAGCGCGGGTATCTCCTGCACGGGGAGACGCCCCAGTACATGTTCATGCGTGTCGCACTGGGTATTCACGGCGAGGACCTCAGGCGCGTCCGCGAGACGTACGACCTGATGAGCCAAAAGTACTTTACGCATGCAACGCCGACACTGTTCAATGCAGGGACGAACCGTCCGCAGATGAGTTCGTGCTTTTTGGTGGCGGCAAAGGACGATTCGATCGAAGGCATTTACGATACGCTCAAGGAGTGTGCGCAAATTTCCAAGTGGTCTGGTGGGATCGGTCTTCACATAAGTAATATTCGGGCGAACGGAACGCCCATCAAGGGGACAAATGGTGTTGCTGACGGGATCGTCCCCATGCTTCGCGTGTTCAATAACACGGCTCGGTACGTCAACCAGGGTGGTGGAAAACGCAAGGGTTCGTTTGCCGTGTACCTCGAGCCGTGGCACGCCGACATTATGGAGTTTCTGGATCTGCGCCTGAACCAAGGTGACGAGGAGGCGCGGTGTCGCGACCTGTTTACGGCTCTTTGGGTTCCTGACCTGTTTATGCAAAAGGTCGAAGAGGATGGCGACTGGTACCTCATGTGCCCCAACGAATCCCCGAAGCTGCAAAACGTGTATGGCGAAGAGTTTAATGAGCTGTATCGCACCTATGTGGCACAGGGGCGGTACAAACGCAAAGTCAAGGCCCGTGATGTCTGGGACCGGATCCTTCGGAGTCAAGTTGAGACGGGAACGCCATATATGTGTTACAAGGATTCAGTGAATGAAAAATCGAACCAAAAGAATATAGGCACAATCAAATCGTCGAACTTGTGCGTCGCACCAGAGACAGAGATCATGACTCTTAATGGGTACGTGAAAATTTCAGAACTCGAGGACCGAGAAGTGGCTATCTGGAACGGATTCGAGTTTTCTCTCGTCACAGTCCGAAAGACAAGCGAATCTTCAAAACTTATTAAAATTAACTTCGACAATGGCACTTTTCTCGAGTGTACGGAGTACCATAAGTTTCATTTGGTTTCTGGCCTCAAGGAGGCGAAGGACTTGGCCCCTGATGACGTGCTGATAGACTATACGGAAGCACCCACCGTCGGGGACATTGGCAAATACGGAGGTCTCAAAGCTCCAGGAAACACGTGGCACGAAGCATCTGGACATTACGTTCCTAAAGTGTATAATGGTCCGGGAGTCAAGCCAAAAACAAAGGGTGTCCGAGTCGTGTCCATTGAGGATACGGGGCGTCGAGACGCAACGTATTGTTTCAACGAACCGAAGCGTCACACGGGTATTTTCAACGGAGTCATTGCTGGAAACTGTACCGAAATCATGGAGGTTTCTGGAGAAAACGAGACGGCCGTGTGTAACCTGGCGTCGCTGTGCCTCCCGACCTTCCTCAAGGAGAACACGCGTATGATGGCACCTGACGGAACGCATCCATACATCTTTGACTTTGAGAAGCTTGATGAAGTGACTCGCGTTGTGACGCGAAACCTGAACCGCGTCATTGATAAGAACTATTACCCGACGCGCCCTGCCGAGCTCAGTAACATGCGTCACCGTCCCATCGGTCTGGGCGTTCAGGGTCTTGCTGATGTCTTCCAGATGCTTGGCCTTCCGTTCGACTCACCGCACGCACGCGAACTGAACATCCAGATATTTACACACATTTACTTTGCAGCACTTGCAGAGTCGTGTTGGATCGCCAAGGATGAGGGAGCATATGAGACCTTCCGCGGGTCTCCCGCCTCTCAGGGTGTTCTACAGTTTGATCTATGGGGAATCAAGCCAAGCTTTGATTTTGATGGAATCAAAAAACACATCATAGAGTACGGCCTACGCAACTCTTTGTTGGTTGCGCCAATGCCGACCGCTTCAACCTCGCAGATTATGGGGAACAACGAGTGTTTCGAGCCGTACACGACCAACATCTATCTGCGTCGGACGCTAGCCGGGGAGTTTGTGGTTGTGAACAAACACCTGGTAAAAGACCTCGAAAAATTGAGTCTTTGGTCACCGGCGATGAAGACTGAGATTATCCGACACGGCGGTTCTATTCAGAACATCCCGGAGATTCCGGACACGTTGAAGGCTGTGTACCGAACCGTCTGGGAAATTCCGCAAAAGTCTTTGATTGACATGGCGGCCGACCGTGGGCCATACATTGATCAGTCTCAGTCTTTGAATATATTTATGGAGGACCCGACCATTGCAAAGTTGTCGAGTATGCACTTGTACGGGTGGCGCAAAGGACTCAAAACAGGGAGCTACTATATCCGCACCCGTCCGAAAGCTCGACCAATTCAGATTACTGTTCCGGTCGAGAAGCGAGTTTCGCTCCCTCCCACAGAAGAGCAGAAACTCGCATGCTCACTCGCAAATCCTGAAAGTTGTGAGATGTGCTCAGCGTAGACGAAAGTCTTTGCTATTCATAAGATGAAATCCTGTTGCAAAGCGGGTCCCAAGAACAAGGTGTGTATCCGTTTTACAAACAAAAAGATATTTACATTGCCCCGCAAGTTTCCCAAGGCGAAGTGTCTCAAGGGACCTATCAAGGGGTTTACTATGCGTGCAAGTTGTGCACCATATAAAAACTGTACGCGGTCTAAAAAGAAATGAAACCGTGGTCAAATCTTCCAGCGGATCTCATGCGTAAAATTATCGAAATGTCCGAACCATCCATTGACGTTCGAGTTGCGTTCGGAATCAAACCAAAAAGACTTGACGAGGCAAAGTGCTGGAAGCTCTGGTGGCTCCTCAAGTCTCACGACGGTATCGTGTATAATTTAGAATCAAAATCACTCCACATCTTTGGACGAACGTGCGTCATGGTCCGAAGACCAATAGATATCAGTTACCATTCAGCAGGTCTCTGGATCTTTAACGATGCAGAAGAGGACCATACGCTGGAAATCACGTTTCACGCGGGAGACTATGTCACCTTTCCTTCAAAGGAGGCGTGGGTCACGGAACGACGCGTCCTCTTTCGTGGTGCAAACCCAACCCGGGAACTTACGACCGCTGACGCGATGCTACTATCGCATTCAGCTTAGCCTTCGTTTTGCCCACTTCACGCTCGTAATAGTTGCGTGCATTCATGAGTTTTTTCAGTTCGGCTCGGAGGTTTGAAACGAGCTTGTTTCGAGCGGCGGTGAATCGGGGACCTGGACGGGGAGGACGGCGGGCGACCGACGAGCTTCGAGGGAGGCTTTTGTATTGGCGTTGGAGTGCTGCCACCTCTGCGAGCTCGGCATTTTCCCTACTCTTAATGTTCATATACTCGTGCATGAAATTGCGCTCAACCGCATTTTTCTCGTTCTTTGTTGTTGCGCTCCGCAATTTGCCGACGTAATTTGACACTAGTCTTTCAACCTGCGCCGTCCCGCGAGCCGATTTCATACGCACACCATGGGTCACAAATGATTTCCCTGGTTTGTGCGATGCGCGACTCCGAAAGTACTCGAGAATTCCCATTTAAAAACAAGCAAGACTTTTATTTAAATGGTCTTTTGGTTTGACATTGACCCGACACAAATTGAGACAGTTGCTCTGAATAAAGACCGTACACGGTTCAGGTACAAAGGTGGTCCTCTCCGGTTTCAGGTGCCTCGAGGTATGTGTTCTGGTATAAACTCGTTCAAGAGTTTTCAGGTGGAAGTTTCTGACTCAGAATTTATTCAGTGGTGGCGACAGCTCGAGGCGCAGTTATGTCCACGCACACCCTTCAACTCCAACTTGCGTGACGCGTCTCTACGAATCAAGATTGATGACTCGGTCTATATTTTCGATCAAAATTCGAAACAAACCACCCCTGAGGTTCGGGAAGGGTTGTTTCGGGGTCAGGAGCTCTCATGTCTCATCGACGTGGACTCGACGTATTTTTTCAATGAAAATTGGGGTCTAACAATTCGGGCGTACCAAGTCAAGACCTTGACCGACGCACCGTCTTTGGGGAACGACGCATCG
>Ga0214171_1000040_pt1 | contig 46366 bp, 51 predicted proteins | sample TroBogEpilimnion_40_FD_153009 | JGI IMG/M metagenome (GOLD analysis project Ga0214171, IMG submission 153009) | Freshwater microbial communities from Trout Bog Lake, WI - 02JUL2007 epilimnion | ecosystem: Environmental > Aquatic > Freshwater > Lake > Epilimnion/Euphotic zone | place: Trout Bog... | reverse complement strand
AGCTGTGGAGTCTTCGACCGAGCAGGCTAATGTACCCCTCACTGCAGCTCCAGTAAATCCAGTGTTACAGCAAGCGGCATTAGAAACTAATGCGACTCAAGCTGCAGTGAGTCAGCCAATTATTGTCACATCGCAAACTCAGATGCCAGGCCTTGCAACAGCTACGAGTGTAGCGATAGCAACAAATACCCCGTCAGTGAATGATCAGGCTCCTGTTCAACAGGGGCCAGTTGTAGCCGCGCAACCAGCACAAGTTGTTCTTGCAGATGTGAATGCAGCCCCTGGGGTTGCTGCAAGTCAGGCAAATATTTCCTTAAGCAAAGACACTGAATCTACCGATTCCAATAGTGCTTCAACGCCACTTCAAGTACCTTCTGTGACTTCAGGCTTGGTTAATCCTGCTTTGAGTAATGCTGCAATGAATGGTGTCAATCAGTCTGAAAAGTCAGCGGCCATTCAAGCTTCAACTGCAAGTGAGGCTAGCAAACTAACTGCTGTGGTCAGCTCAGCTAACTCTGAAAGAGGAATGGCTATAGCAAAAAAGGAATTAGATAAGATTGATGCTTCTAATGTGGGCTTGATTAAAACGGATGCTGGTCAAACCAGTTTTGCTGCCAACTTGAATCAAGAGCTGAAGTTAAGTCAAGGCAATATTATCAAGTTAGAACCTCACGAAGCCTCTTTAAGCACCGGCCCTTTGAATGCAGGTGTAATGCAAGCCTTAAAAGAGGGTGGCGGACGTGTGGTGATGGAATTAAGTCACCCTGATCAGGGCACTATTCAGCTAGACCTGCGCTTAGATAATCAAGGCAAAGCCTACCTGACGGTTGAGGGTGCTAGCGACTCTACTCGCGCTCGTTTAGAGCAGGGTAGTTCGCAATTAAAAGACCAGCTTGCATCAATGGGGCTCTCATTGACCTTGGATATGCGTCAGCAGTCTGAGAATCCAGGGCATTTTGCGATGCTCAAGGATGCAGCTACTAATTCCAATGCAAAAACAGGCTCTGCTGAAGAGGCTGCAGCTGTTAACCCATTACTTACGAGAAAAACTACTGTTGAGGGTAGAATTAATCTGTACGCATAAGTCAGAAATTATTAGTCTATGAGTGCTCATAAGCCCGCTTCCATTTTTGAACAATTAAAGTCTATTCCAGGTCGGCGTATGCCTGCCTTGGACATGGTCCACGAGGTTTTTGTACGTAATCTGCGCTCTGAATTTACCAATATGCTTGGTTCATTGGTAGAGATCAAGGCCTTGGGTTCTGCTTTAAAGAGTTATCAAGAATTTTTAGTTCACATGCCTGCTCGCTCAAATATTGAGGTAGTTGGTTTTGAGCACGTCAAAGGTTATGGTTGCTGGGCAATTGATCCAGAGATTTTATATACCTCGATTGATCGGATTTTTGGTGGTAGCGGTGATCTCCCGCTCAAGCATGATCCCAAGAAGCTCTCGGTAACCGAGTTGCGTATTAGCCGCCGTATTCTAGAATTGATTGTGCGTGAGTATGAAAAAGCTTGGGAGCCACTTGCGCAGCTGCAATTTAATTTTGTAAAGCATGAGTTGAACTTCAATCAAGTGCGTTTTAGTGCAAACGAGGAAACAGTATTGCATTGCCGTTTCCAAGTCTCTTTGCATGATTCTTCTGGCTATCTCGATCTTTGCGTGCCATTTTGGGTGATGGAACCCTTTAAGGAAAAGATCTGGAGTAATGATGTGAAGGTGAGACGTGAGGCTGATAGCCGCTGGTCTAATCTTCTCGAAAACCAGGTTCAACATGCTAGCGTCAATGCAGTAGCAGTTCTTGCTCGTAAAGAAATGACGATCTCTGAAATTTTGGGTATGTCGGTAGGTGACATTATTCCAATTGAAATTGATGATCCAGTAACCATGTTCGTTGATGGTTTGCCAATGATTCGAGGTAAATACGGCGTCAAAAATGGTCGCTATGCAGTTAAAGTTGACTCCATTCAGCACCCAGCAGAATTTATTAAGCGCTCGATGGATAGCGCTCGCATTGGTCCAAGTATGATGCGTGGCGAAGAGCGTGGCGAGTTGTACGAACAGTTTAAAAATACAAATGTAGAGCCAAAGCCAACCGATGAGCTTGGTATTGATGATTAAAAGTGAGCTAAACCATGATTGAGAACAATAACCCCCAAACTGCTGATGATTTAGCCCGTGCTTTTGCCGGAAACGCCCAAAGTTCAGTGAGAAGGGCTAGTTTTGATGCCTTAGAGGGTGCTAGCAGCGCTGCTAGCACGCCAAACGATATTGATTTGGTGATGGATGTTCCGGTTCAGGTCACAGTTGAGCTGGGTAGGGCTAAAATGCAAATACGCAATTTATTAGCGCTTACTCAGGGTTCAGTCGTTGAGCTGGATATTGTTGCCGGTGAACCTTTGGAAGTGGTTGTTAATGGTTGCTTAGTCGCGCAAGGCGAGGTGGTGATTGTGAACGACCGTTATGGTATTCGTTTAACCGATATTGTTACCCCAGCTGAGCGTATTCGAAAAGTTAATCGCTAAAGGCAGACGGATGGACCGACTTATCGGGAAGCAATTTAAACACCTCAGCTACCTCTCTCTTTCCATCCTTTCTTTTTCCGCCTTTGCACAAGATGCTGCAAAGACAGGATACGTTGCTACTCAAAGCCATTCCAATGCCGGTGGTGGAAGTTTTGTGTGGCTTACGCTAGTCACACTATTCTTAGCCGCTATTCTTATTGCGCTAGTTGCCTGGTATGTGAAACGCAGCTTAAATATAGATATGCCAAATTCTGCTATTCAGATTTTGGCTTCACAAAGCGTAGGTCCGCGCGAACGCATTTTGATTGTCCAAATTGCAGATCGCGCTTATGCCATTGGGCATACCCCTAGTCAGATTAGCTTGATTTCTGAATTAGACGATTTGGAATTAGCAACCCTGCCAAAGAGCCCACCAAATCCAAGCTCTGAATTCACTAAAAAATTATCCGAAATGGTCCGCAAGGGGATTAAGGTATGAAGCGTAAGACTCTCATACTGGGCGGCCTAGCCTTGCTGGCATTGGCCTCAGGCGCAGTTTTTGCGCAGTCATTACCTTTGGTTACCAGCACGGGCGGTAAGGGCGGAACGACTTATGGTATCCCGGTGCAAACAGTCATCGCCTTAACAGCGCTTACTTTTTTGCCTGCCGCTTTAATGTTGATGACGAGTTTTACACGCATCTTGATTGTCTTTTCATTATTGCGTCAAGCCTTGGGTTTGCAGAATATGCCACCCAATATGGTTTTATTAGGACTCTCCTTTTTCTTGACGATCTTCATCATGAACCCGGTCTTTGAAACTATGTATAAGGATGCATATCTTCCTTATACCCAACAGAAGATGTCCTTTGAGAAGGCGGTGGAGGTTGGCTCAAAACCCCTAAAAGAATTTATGGTGAAGCAGACGCGACCTGAGGATATTGGCGTATTTGCAAAGCTCTACAGTAAACCAATCGAAGCTAAAGAAGATATTCCAATGACGGTGTTAATTCCTGCCTTTGCAATGTCGGAAATTAAATCAGGCTTTCTGATTGGCTTCATGATTTATTTGCCATTTATCGCAATTGACTTTGCAGTGGCTAGTATTCTGACTTCCCTGGGTATGGTGATGATTTCACCGATGATGTTCTCACTACCGCTCAAGCTCATTATTTTTGCATTGGCAGACGGCTGGACCTTGCTGGCAGCCTCACTCATTGAAAGCTATAAGGTTTTCTAATGGATACCGGTCTCGTCATTGAGTTAGCCTTTCAGGCCATGCGGATGGCCTTTGTCTTGGCCGGCCCTATACTAATTTCGCTCTTAATTGTGGGTCTAGTCATCGGTATTTTGCAGGCTGCCACTTCAGTGAATGAAAGCTCCGTCTCCTTTGTGCCTAAGTTAGCGGTTATCGCAATCGTGCTATTGGTGGCTTTCCCGGTAAGCTTAACCATATTTGTTGACTACTTGCGCGAGGTCATCATACGTATTCCAAGCGTTCTGAATTAATTACGGCATCCGATGATCCCAGTTAGCGATGCTTTGATCCAAGAGTTTGTTGTTGTGGTCATGCTGGTTTCATTACGCATTTTTGGTTTTTTTCTTTCTGCGCCTATGTTCGCCTTTGGTGCACTACCTATGCGAATGCGGGTTTTTTTTGCCTTAGTAATCGGTTTTGCTATTTCTCCGGTAATCAAGCCTGATCCGTCTTTGTTACAGGGCTCGTCACCGACCTTTGTGGCGGCAATTATTGAGTTATTTATTGGCCTGATGGCGGGCTATGTCATTCGATTGGGTCTGATGGCGTTCGATGTTTTATCAGAAACTCTCTCCATGCTCTCCGGGTTTAGTTTTGCTGCCACATTTGGTCGTGATCCGACACTTTCCCCCGGCTTAATTGGCGCATTCTTGCAGATGACGGCGGTTGTATTGATTTTTGTGCTAAATATTCACTTGGTTGCAATGGATATCGTGCTTGATAGCTTTAAGTTCATTCCTTTTGGTACATGGCCAGCCGGTTGGAATATTGATGGGGTGGCGTTGCTCGTGCTGAAGGCTTTTGCTTTTGGCATGGTTCTAAGTATGCCCAGCATCATTGTGTATCTGGTGTTTAATATGACCCAGGCTATTTTGGGGAGAACGAGCCCTCAGCTCAATTTATTCTCGGTTGGCTTTGCGGTGAGTGTGCCAATTGCCCTCTTGCTGGTGATTGTGCTTTTGCCAGATATGCCGGGGATTGTCACGCGCATTCTAGAGGGCCCAATAGCACTCATTAGGTCTGGTCTAACCCCGGGCGTAGGGCAGTAATTACCGGCTGCAGACTGGGCAAACCCGGCAAAAGTTGCCGCTCAATCCCTTTAATAGTCTCTTATAAATTCATGGGCGACCAATATTTATATATAAGTTATTGATTTGTATATAAAAAAATAGAAAATACTGAGTTGGCACAGCAATTGCTTTAATAAAAGTGAAGTTGGTACATGTGTACCGACCACTTAAGAGGCAATAGCAATGTTAGGTGTTCCACAATACGATCCGATCCAGTTTGGAGAAGCCGCACTCAAGTTGCGCAGCTTTCGCCAAGAGTTGATCTCATCGAATATGGTCAACTCTGACACTCCTGGCTTTAAAGCCATGGATATTCCTTTTGGTGAAGTTCTCAAACAACAATTAGGCGGTGGATCTAGCGCATCTTCTGCCATCCTGCCATTGGCGGTTACTAATCCGGGCCACATTATTGGTTCGGGTAATTTGGCCAATCCAGCAGCTCAATTAATGTATCGCCAAGGAGTCCAGCCTGCGCTTGATGGCAATACGGTCGACCCAGATGTCGAGCGTAGTCAATTTATGAAGAACTCTTTCTTCACAGAGGCAACTTTGAACTTCTTGGGTAGCTCTATTCGCACTCAAGTATCAGCAATCACAGGACAACCTTCATGAGTTTATTAGGCGCCTTTGATATCGGAGCGACTGGCTTAACAGCTCAGTCCATGCGTTTAAATATTATTGCCTCAAACGTAGCTAACGCGGAGAGCGTGGCTGGACCTGATGGTCGTACTTATCGTGCACGTCAAGTGATGTTTAGTCCAGTTGCGGTGCCAGATACACAAGGGGCGGGCGTCACTGTCTCCAATATTGTAGAAAGCACTGAGCCACTGCGCCAAGAATACAAGCCGTATCACCCATATGCCGATGCGAATGGCTATGTACAAATGCCTAACGTAAATCCAGTAGAAGAGATGGTTAATATGGTTTCGGCATCCCGTTCCTACCAAACCAATATTGAGATGATGAATACCACTCGTCAACTCATGCTCAAGACCTTAGATCTTGGTAAATAATTTTTCCAAAGGAAATTGATATGACAACAACTTCAAACTTAAGTGCAATTGCCCAGTACAACCCGACTGCGACAACAGCAACTAACAATGCTCCTGCAACCACCACTACAGACTTAACTCAAAACTTTTTGAAGATGTTGACTGCTCAATTGCAGAATCAAGATCCTATGGCGCCAACCGATACCAGCACCATGACGACTACCTTGGCGCAGCTAAACCAGGTTGATGCCATGAATCAAATGAATACTAGTATGACTTCATTATTAACCCAGATTCAGTCAAACAATTTCATGAACATGGCTAATAACGTTGGTAAATATGCTATGGCTCCTAGTTCAACTATGAACTTTGATGGTACGAATTCAGTTAATCTGGCAGCAAACTTTGCCAGTGATTCCAGTGCAGGGGTAGCTACGATTACAGACTCTACAGGCGCAGTAGTGCAGCAATATAACCTGGGCGCCAATCCCGCTGGAATGGTTGACTTTTCATGGGATGGTACAAATGCTAGTGGTGCCAAGGCGCCTGCTGGCCAGTACAACATTTCGATTTCTTCGACTACGACAACTGGTACTACAGAGACGCCAGCTTCATATGTGGATTCACAAGTGTTGTCGATTGGTAAGAATGGCACAGCATTGCAAGCGAACTTAGCGGATGGTCGTTCGGTTGATCCTTCAACAATTACCCAATGGTTAATTGGTTAATTCATTTATAACAAACAAGAAATACATCGCAGATTTACACAAGGAGCTTAGAGCATGAGTAACTGGACAATTGGACTTTCTGGACTAGAAAACACTTCATTGGCTATTGATACAACAAGTAACAATATTGCCAATGCAAACACTGTTGGATATAAATCCAGCACCTTTGTTTTTGCAGACCAGTACATTCAGGCAATTAGCCCCAGCAGCCCTGATGCAGTTGGCATGGGAACAAAGGAAGAGGCGGTATCACGTCCTCTGACAACCGGCACCATTACGAACTCAAGCAATCCTTTGGATATGGCGATTACTGGTGATGGTTGGTTCCGCGTATTAACTAATCCAAGTGATCCAACTTCCTTAAATTACACCCGTGATGGTCAGTTTGCTGTTGATAAAAATGGCTACATAGTGACTCAAGGTGGCATGTACCTCACTGGCTATCAGCCTACTGCTGATGGCACCGCTGTCACTGATGACACTCGTGGTCCAGGCAATACCAATGGTAAGCTCAAGATGCCTCCTGCATTTGCAAACGGTACTCAGACCAGCACATCAACTATTAGTGCAGTGCTCGATTCTCGTGAAAATGCTTTCGTCAAAGCCAGTGGCGTTGCGTTTGATCCTACTCAAACCGGTACTTATAACGACAAGACAACCCAAACTATCTATGATTCAAATGGTACATCTCACACTTTAGATGTCTACTATCGTCGCATCACTGATAGCTCATTGCAAATCACTTCTAATTCACCTGGTGGCTACACTTACTCACCAGGCCCAACAGCCTCACCAAATACATCACAAACAACCAATGTTGTGATCCCAATGACCTCAGCGCTGACAGTGACTACTCCAGCAAGTAATACATTGCAAGGTGCTACAACTGGAACGCCTTCATTAGGAACTGGTGGAACGCTGAACTTATCTGCAGCACAACCCCTAACCTCAGCAATGAATGTGGGTGATCATATTTATATTAACGGTATTGATTCTGGATTGACGGTTGCGACTGCAGCAGCATCGGGGACAAACATTAGTTCAATTTCTGTAATTGGTGCTAATACACAAATTCCAGCAAATGCTGCGATCACACTTTATCCTGCCGATATCACTAAGAGCGTTGGTTTGACAACTGCCAGTACTACCGTAGGTAGTGCTGGCTATACGGCTCCAAGTACTACTTTAAATGTTGCCTCATCTGCTGGAATTGCAATTGGTGCAACAGTAAGTGGTGGTACTGGTACAGCTACGGTAACAAATATTAGTGGAAATACACTAACTCTCAGCGCCTCTAACAATCCATTAGGGACTCTTGCTTCAGGTTCATCTTTAACTATTACTAATCCTGCGTCTGCAAATATTCAATTGGTTGGTGCAGTTACCTCTGGAGCTACCACTTCAACTGGTGTGTCATCTTTCCAAATTGCTACTGGTAGTGGTGAGACTAGTATGATTATTGGAACACGCGTGTTTATTGGGACTCAAGATACTGGCGTTACTGTTACCTCAGTAACTCCCGGAAGTCCTACAGATACGGTTAATTTGAGCGGTCCATTGCCTGCAGGCACTTATGCCAATGGAAGTAATCTTTCCTTCAAGCAAAACCTAAGTATGACATTGACTGCTCCAGATGGTACAGCTATTGCTGTGACTGGCACAACAAATCATCAAAATTCAGGAACTATTCTGAATGCTGCTGAGTCTAAAGTTGAGGTATACGCCGCAGTTGATGGCGTATTCTATAGCCCAACCAATACTAACAATGGTTTGCCACATTCTAACTTCACCAATATTTCTGCTGAAACAGCTGGTGCAGGTGGTTATCAGCCAATTGCATTGATTGGTGAAGTAGCAGGGCGCAATATCGATTCACTGATTACTGATGCTGCATCTGGTAAGCCGATGTTTAGTACCAAGATCACCTTGAGCTCACAGGTCGCAAACGGTACATCACAGACAGACACTATTCCATTGATTTATAACTTGGATTTATCTGGTACTCAGCTGCAAGCTTCTTCATTCCAAGTTACTAATAGCGTACAAAACGGTGAAGCACGTTCACAATTATCTAGCGTTTCAATTGATAGCTCTGGCACAATCGTGGGTGTTTATGGCGATGGTCGCAAACTCTATGCAGGTCAAATTGCTTTGGCCCACTTTGATGCATCGCAGAACCTTATTCCAACAACTGGTAATGCTTTTGCACCTAGTTACTTATCTGGTACAGAGGGAGACAATGGCGTCATTATCGGCAAGGCCGGTCAAGGTTCTTTTGGCGCGATTCAGTCGCAAGCTTTGGAGCAATCCAACGTTGACCTCTCTGGCCAGTTAGTTCAACTAATGATCTTGCAACGGATGTACTCTGCCGATTCTCAATCGGTACGTGCATTTGATCAAACAATGACTACTACCATCCAAATGACTCAATAAGGTTTGGCTAAGGGATAAACAAGGTTAGTTATGTTAGATCGGTTTGCATATATTGCGATGACGGGTGCCAAGAGCTCAATGGAGCAATTGGCAACCACCACCAATAATCTCGCGAATGCCCAGACTCCTGGGTTTAGGGAAATGCTTGCAAGCTTTCGTGCTGTACCCTTAAATGGCGCCAGTGCGGATACCCGTGCATTTGTAGTGGATAGTACGCCTGGATCTGACTTTACAATGGGTGCCATTCAAACCACAGGCAATCCATACGATGTTGCCATTCAAGGTAAGGATGGCTTTTTCGCTGTTCAGCGCCCAGACGGAACTATTGGCTATACGCGTTCTGGGAAATTTAGTGTTGATCAAGACGGTACTTTGCGCCAAGGCCAAAATATTGTTCTAGGTCAATCTGGTCCAATCACCATCCCTCAGGATATTACTCAAATTGATATCTCAAAGGATGGCATTATTTCTGCCCAGCAAATCGGCAATACCGTTTTTGATGAAGCTGGTAATGTACCCTTTGATCAAATTGATCAACTTCGTTTAGTAAATGTAGATCCCAAAACATTGACGCGTAGTGCCGATGGCTTATTTGAGTATCAAGGTATTGAGCAGCCTGCTGCAGATCCCAATTTGCGCGTGCAGCAGGGCGCCATTGAATTGAGTAACGTAAGCCCAACTACCGCAATGGTTCAAATGATTAAACAAAACAGAATGTTTGATTTGAATATGCGTTTTATTACCACGGCAGATCAAAATGCGAAGTCTGCTAACGAGTTAATGTCTTTGTCGCGCGGTTAATGAATATTTATTTAGTGAAGGTTTCCTAATTATGATGAATTCTCTTTGGATTGCTAAAACGGGCATGGATGCCCAGCAAGCAAACCTCGACACCATCTCCAATAACTTGGCAAACGCTTCTACTACCGCCTATAAGTCGATGACACCAATGTTTGCGGATTTGATGTACCAAACACTCCGTGAACCAGGTTCATACTCGATGAACCAAACCTTGAACCCAGATGGCTTACAGGTCGGGTCCGGTGCTGCGATGGTTGCTACGTCCCGACAAAATACTGCAGGCGCTCTTTTGACTACTGGGAATCCATTGGATGTTGCAATCAAGGGAAATGGCTATTTTAGAATTCAGATGCCTGATGGTACACAGGCCTATACGCGCGATGGTAGCTTTTCGCTAAATCAAAATGGCATGATTGTGACCAGTGCTGGTTACCAGGTTGGAAATGGCATTACATTACCTTCAGGTGTTACATCAACAACGATTAACCCTGACGGCTCAGTTCAGTACACCCTACAAGATCCTACCAAAGTTTATACCGCTGGCAACTTGATTGTTGCTAACTTTATTAATCCGAATGGATTGGTTGCTACTGGGGGTAATTTATTCCTGGAAACTAGCGCTTCAGGTGCTCCCGTTATTAATCAGCCCGGAACATCTGGTACCGGTTCCATTATGCAAAATACACTGGAACAGTCGAACGTTGATGTTGCAGGACAGCTAGTGAATATGATTTCAGCGCAGCGTTTATATGAAATCCAAGCTCGTGCGATTACAGCCTCTGATCAAATGCTCCAAAGAATAGGTCAGCTGTAATGTCTAAGCGCATCCTTCTTATCATATTGACTGCAGTTGTGATGCAGCTGGTAGGCTGCGCGTCTGCTGATCGTACTCCTTTGGTAAAAAGCCAAACTACTGCTAGGCCTAATCCACCCTCAGATGCTGCAGCGAGTCCCGGCAGTATATTTCCAGTATCACAACTTGGGATGACAGGTGCTTATAGACCTTTATTTGAAGATCGTCGCGCTCGTGCGGTGGGTGATACCTTAATCGTAGTGCTTAATGAAACCACTAGCGCCAGCAAAAACGGCGGCACAACAGCAAGTAAAACTAGCTCTACTGGTATTGGTGGTAGCTTAACAGGCAGCACATCGACTGGAGCTAATCCTAACTTTGTGGGCTCTGCTAACGCTTCTGGTAATAGCTCCACTCAACTTAATGGATCGGGCGCAAGTACTGCTGCAAATACCTTTAACGGCAATATTTCAGTAACCGTCTTGGAAGTTTTGCCCAACGGCAATATGGTGGTTGCAGGTGAAAAGCAGTTAGCTGTTGGATTTGAAGAGGAATATATTCGTTTTGGCGGGACAGTTAATCCAAATAACCTTGTCAATAACACTGTAAATTCATCACAAGTAGCAGATGCTCGAATTGAGTATCGCGGCAAAGGTGTTACTGATGATGTACGTGAAGTGGGTTGGTTTACTCGACTCATGATGAAAATTGGACCATTCTAGTAATTACTATGAAACGTAACTTATTCATTCTGAAGTTTATAGCGAGCTGGTTTTTGGCTATTGCTGTCTCTGGTGTATTTTCCGTAGCGCATGCAGAGCGGATTCGTGAAATTGCTGACGTAGCAGGTCAGAGGCCAAATCAGCTTGTAGGGTATGGATTGGTTGTAGGTTTAGATGGTACGGGCGATTTAACTTCGCAAGCCCCATTTACGATTCAAACCTTACGCGCTATGTTATCTGCGTTAGGCGTCACAATCCCAGATGATCCCAATTACAACAATCAAGTCTGGTTAAAAAATGTAGCGGCAGTTATGGTGACTGCTGAATTGCCTGCTTACCCTAAAACTGGTCAAAGAATCGATATTACCGTTTCTGCCTTGGGTAATTCTCGTAGCTTGAAGGGTGGCACACTCTTAATGACTCCAATGCGAGGTGCCGATGGTCAGGTCTATGCACAAGCTCAGGGCTCATTAATTATTAATAGTAATGGCGCCATCTCTACTTTTGCTAACAGACAAAATACCCATTTATCTGCAGGACGTGTACCTGGTGGTGCATTGGTTGAGCGAGCAATACCTGCTGAGCCTGCCACAGAATTTGTTGAGCTTGATCTGAAATCTAGCGACTTTACAACCATGCAGCGAACTGCGGAAAGTATTACTCGTCGCTTTGGGCCTGGTTTTGTATTTCCAATTGATGGTCGTTCAATGAATGTACGAGCACCAGTTGAACCTGTGGCGCGCATGAACTTTATGGCCGCTTTACAGGAGGTAGAGGTACCTTTAGCGCCTGATTCAGCAAAGGTTGTATTGAATTCTAGAACCGGTTCTGTAGTTATGAATCAAGCTGTACGTTTAGGGTCTTTTGCTGCCGCGCACGGAAATCTTTCATTGCGTGTCGAAGTCAAGGTAGATCAATCTCGTCTGCTTCGTCAACCGCCGCCATTTACTGGTGATCCAACTACCGCTAGTGCAGTTGATAATGTCAATGTTTCGAGGGGTAGTGAAAATGCCTTGAAATTCTCAGGGCCAAGCGCATCTTTGGAGGCTGTAGTTAGGGCGCTAAATATTCTTGGCGCGACTCCACAGGATTTGATTTCTATTTTGCAGGCAATGAAGGCCTCTGGCGCCCTCAAAGCGGATCTAGAGGTTATCTAATGTCATCGATCGGCACCGCGATTGTTTCCAATTCTGCATCACCTTGGGAATTGAGTAGCTCAAAAGCAAATAATGCAAATGCAAGTGCGACGAAGACGGTTCAGCAGCAGGTTGCAGATGCTGCTCGGGGTTTTGAAACGGTGTTGGTTCGCCAGATGTTAAGTGAAATGCGAAACTCCCCCCTAAATCCAGATCAAACGGGCGCGAATAATGGTTATATGGAAATGGTTGATGACCAGATGGCTGCAACGATCACGAGCGGGAAGGGTCTTGGTTTTGCAACTAAGATGACCCAGCAATTAATGCAACAAAGTTCAATAGCCAAGCAAATTAGCTCTCAGAACTAAAGTTTTTAAGAAAATAGCCGTATTAAGTATGTTCTTGTACCCATTTTGGGTGCAAATATTGAAACTCGGGAAAGTACGTGGACATAAGTAGCGCTTCCATTATCGAAACAGCTTACTCTGCCTTGCAGATTGCCCAGGCTGGTATTGATGTTACCTCGCAAAACGTTGCGGGATCATCGGTGGATGGATATACACGCCGTACCATTAATACAGGGATTAGTGTGATGTCACCTAACTCCACTGTACTTGAGAATACCGGCTTTACAGTTGAGAGTATTAGTCGGATTACTAATCAATTATTGACGCAGCAATTATTTACACAAAAGAGTAAATCAAGCTATACAGGCGCTTTAGTTCAAACAACGGCCAGTATAGATTCATTGATGAATGACCCATCTAATTCTATTGCTACTGCCATGTCAGCATTTTTCAATGCTGCGGGCACGCTATCAACGGATGCTCAAAACATTACCAATATCCAAGGATTTGCTGGGGCAGCTACAGATTTAGCTTCTCGGGTAAATGGCCTCGCATCTGTTGTTAGTCAATTAGACACAAGCACTAGAACTACCTTATCCAGTGTTCTGTCTCAGGCTAACTCAACGGCGCAAGCGGTTGCTCAGATTAATTTGTCAATTTTGTCTAGTTCTTCAGCTGGTAATACGGCTCCGTCGGCTGATATATTGGATCAGCGTGATCGACTATTGATGCAATTGCAAGATACCATTGGTGGAACCTCTATCATTAATCCGGACGGTACGGCTACATTCCAAATCGGAGGTGCAACTCTGGTAAGTGGAGAGGTAGCTAATCAATTGGTTAACACTGATGTCAGCAACTCGGTTTATGGAGTTGCCATTCAATCAGGTGATGGCACTAACAAGACTCTGAACTATCTATCTTCAGAGGGCGGACCTGTATCGCAATATAACAACATTACCGGCCCAGGTACGATTAGCACTGCAACTAATTCTAATGTAGTTACTGGCTCAGGTACTTCTTTTAATACCCAGCTGCAAGCTGGGCAAACTTTATATGATGCCAACGGACATGCGCTGGGGATCATTGCATCGATTCAAAGCGCTACGCAATTAACATTGAGTTCAGCGGCTACTCTGTATACATCCTCAAGCGCGTATCATTACTTTTCACAAGCCAGTGGTTCAACGCAGACACCTGGAAAAACTGCATTTACTGGCGGCCAAGCCGGTGCAGCATTTACGATCCTAACTAGCTTTATTCCTCAAATTAAGCGTCAGTTAAATGCTATTGCCTTGACTTTGGCTAGAGATACGAATGGTGCGACCACATCCTCTGGCGGATCTATTACACCAATCTTTGGGTATCAAAGCACTAGTGGGGTAGGCGGAGTCAACACCTCTATTGCTACGTATGTGAGCAATGGAAGTACGCGCTCCTATCTTACGGATAGATGGGTGCAAGATCCCACAACACAACAATATACCGATGTGCAAGATAGCACCCAAGGACATGTGCTATCTGCGGCAGAAATTATGAATATGGCGGATCCAAATTCATCGTCATATAACAGCACCATTGCTGGTATCGTTAATACATACGACGCATCAACTTTTGCTTCGAACATCTCGCCTAGCGCTCAAGTGACCAGTAATTTAGACAGTACCGCTGCTACTACTATTTCAAATCTCTTACGCACTTACAGCACTCCAGTAACTAATATGACAACAAGCATTGCATCTTCTATTGCTAGTTGGAAGGCGCAAGATACCGCGAATACTGCTGTTCAGGCTAATTTGACTAGTCAACAGCAGTCAGTGTCTGGCGTAAATTTGGATGAAGAGGCTGCAAATTTGGTGAAGTTTCAACAGTTATACGGCGCTGCAAGTAAAGTTATTCAGACAGCAAATCAGCTATTTACTAACTTAATTACGATGCTAACTACGGCCTAGTGAGATAAATGATGAGAATTAGCAGCCAACAAATTTTTGACGCTAGCGTTCAGTCTTTACAGACTAATGCAGCCGATGTGATGAAGTATCAGACACAAATTGATTCTGGACAAAAATATCAGAATATTTCTGATAACGTTGCTGCTACCGGTTTGGGTATGCAGCTATCTTTTGATGCCGCTCAGTACACTATGTTGCAGTCCAATCAAAAGCTTCTTACCAATAATTACAATAATTTAAATAATCAGCTGGGAAGCATTTACCAGGCAGTTGCTCAGCTCAAGCAAGTTGTGACACAGGCTGTTGGTGTAACTGATCCCAATACCTTATCAACACTTGCTCAAAAAGCAGCATCATTGCGAGATACAATCAAGCAGTTATCGGATGCTCAGGATGCCAGTAACAGACCAATCATTACACCATTAACAGGATCATCTCAACAAATCGGTAGTGTTGAAATTGAGCCCGGAGTTTTTGTACCAGCAGGGATCAGCCTTTCTGAGGTGCTCGGCAGGTATACCAATTCTTCCGGTGCCCCAGTCAATCAGGATCCATCAAACGGAATTGTTGGAAACGGTACTGTGAGTATTGCCTCCGGGACAAACGCAATTACTGGTCCAGCTGGAAGCCAATTTACAGCGCAGTTTAAAGCCGGTGACAATTTATATGTAGGTGGTAAATTTATTGGCATTGTAGGATCTGTGGTGGATGATTCACACATAAGCTTAGTTGGTAATTATTCTGGTTCAAGTATTAGTGGATCCCCATTTACGATTGTTCATTCAGGTGCCGGAACTATTGCCGCAAATACCAGTAGCCCCGCCATTGTGGGAAGTGGCACCCAATTTACATCGCAGTTTAAGGTTGGATATACCGTTTTTTCAGGTGGCCAGTTAATTGGTACCGTGGCATCAATTTCCGATGATACTCACATGACTTTAACTACTAATGCAGCTGCTGCAGGAGTGGCTTCTATTACATCGGGTTCAGGAAATTACACTATTGGTAATACAGTGGATGTATTGGCTGTTGCCAATCAAATAGTGAGCGAATTAAGTTCTAATGCCGCCCCAACAAGTCAAGATAGCGCCAATATTGATGCAGCTGCAAGTCAGGTATTAGCTGCAAATACGCATGCCGGCCTAGTGGTCACTCAGATTCAAAATTCTACGACAGCCGTAACTGCTAAGTTAACCAATATTCAGAATGCCCAATCTACTGCGACTGGAACTGATATTGCTCAGGCCTCAGCTGATTTGTCACGTTCTCAAACCTTACTTCAAGCTGCTCAGTCGATCTTTGCTAAGATGCAAACGACAAACTTGTTTGATAAGTTATAAGTATTGATTGGATAGGTAATGAATTTAACGATTGGTTTAACTCTCGCTTTACTTTGTATCTTCGGCGGCTATATAGGCGTTAGCCTTGGCGGGGAAGAGCATAGTCTAAATACTGTCCTCACAGCTCTGGGCCATTTATGGCAGCCTTTTGAGTTCATTATTATTATCGGCGCCTCTTTCGGCGCAATGGTTGCCTCCAATAAAGGCCGTGTCCTTAAAAAGATCTGGAAATCCTTTATGGGGATTTTTGTGCCTCAAACAGCCGGTTTGACCTCGAATCGTGAATTGCTCTGTTTGATGTTTGAGCTGATTCAAAAAATTAATCGTAACGGCATGAAGTCTGTCGAAGAAGATATTGAGGCGCCATTAACAAGCCCTTTATTTCAGAAGTACCCACTCGTTTTAAGGGATGAGCGTCTAACAGCTTTCATCTCTGAATACATGCGCATGATGCTTGGTGGTTCTATGAACCTAGCTCAATTTGAGAGCTTGATGCAACAAGAGATTGAAGTTTTAGAAGAAGAACTTTTAGTTTCTGCCGATGCAGTTCATACCGTAGCTGATGGTCTACCAGCGTTTGGTATTGTTGCAGCGATTATGGGTGTGGTTATTGCCTTGCAGTCCATTAACCAACCATCGATCGGTGAAAAAATTGCTTCCGCTATGGTAGGTACCTTCTTAGGTGTTTTATTGTCTTATTCCATCGTGACTCCGATTGCGAAAGTACTTGAGCATGATGCGGATACAGAGCTTCGTCCATACTCTGCAGTCAAAGCCATTCTTTTGGCATACCTCAATAACTTCCCGCCATTTGCAGCAGTAGAGTTTGGTCGTAAGGTGCTTTACTCTGACCAGCGCCCAAGTTTTGATGACTTGGAAACAGATACTCGCGAAATTCTGCGTAATATTAATCATTGATATTCATTGGCTAGTATATGAATAAGCCCAATGAAGTTCAGTTCATTCGTCAGCCCAGACGACGTGTTAAATCACATCGTGGTGGCTCATGGAAAATAGCCTATGCCGACTTCGTGACGGCCATGATGGTGTTCTTTTTGATTATGTGGATTGTAAGTATGATTCCGCAATCACAAAAAGATAATATTGCTGATTATTTTAAAGGTGCATCACAATCAAAAATTGATCAAGCATCTTCTAATAAAACCGCCTCAGGTGCGAATACAGAGAAAAAAGAAGATGTGGTGCTAGATGAAGTAGAGCAGGCTAAGCAATATGTCGAACGCATGAAAGAACTGCGTAAAGAAATTGAATCCTTTATCAAAGAAAACTCTGCCTTGATGAACAATAGTAATGAGCTCATCATTGAAGAGGGTCCTGATGGACTTACGATTACTTTGGCAGAGAACAAAAAACCGATGTTCTTATTGGGGGGCTCTACTTTAGAAGCGACCACTGCTCAGGTTCTACAAAAATTGGGCAAGCCTTTGTCACAATCTAATTTCAAGGTCAAAGTCGAGGGACATACTGACAGTTCCGGATACCGACCTGGCGCCACCTATAGCAACTGGGAGCTCTCAGCCGATCGTGCAAATGCAGCGCGTCGTGAATTGTTGGCTGGCGGCTTAGCTGAGGATAAGATTTCTGAGGTAGTGGGGTATGCTGATCGGGATTTGTTTGTTAAGGATGATCCAAAAAGTGGTTTAAATCGCCGCATTACGATTACAGCATTTACACCCAAGCCGGTAAAACCGAATGCTCCTGATAAGAGTATTTCTATGGAAGAGGTCATTGAAAATCCTGCAAAAATGACTGCTGGTAAAGATCCTAAAGCGGCATCTAAGTCTGATGCTTCAGCTGCACCAGCTAGTCCCGCTCCAGCCCCTAAGGCAAAGACCCCATAAGTTCAATTATTCTCTAGAACATGACTATGAAGTGGTTTTTGTGTTCACTGCTGTTATTGTCGACTAACTGTTTTTCTGCTGGATTAAGCGATGAGCAGATTCGTCAAGCGATTGTTGATGAGTCCAATGCCAGTGCAAAAAAACCTTGCCCTTGCCCCTATAGCACCCATCCTGACGGTAGGCAATGCGGTCGAAGAAGCGCCTATCGCAAAGTAAAAGATAATCCTCCCATCTGCTACACCATCAATGTCACTAGTCAGCAAGTGGATGACTATCGGGCTAAACATCCCAATTAACTATTGAAAGTAGTATGATTTCCCCATTGATTTCATTGGGATATTACAGTGGCTGAAGAAAGCGATAGCCAAGAAGAGCGATCGTTAGACCCCTCAGAGCGGCGAATACAAAAAGCCCGAGAGGAGGGGCAATATCCTCAATCTAAAGACTTAACTACTTTTGCGATGCTGGCAGTTTTGCCAGTGGCGTTATTAGCGTTTGGTCCTTTGCTGATGAGCCAAATGGTTCGGTTAGTTAAGCAGGGCTTGACATTTGGTTCCCCCGATCAAATTACTGACCGAATTATGCAATGGGGTGCTGGCGCCTTATTGGCATTCTTAGGCGTCTTCATGTTAATCATCTTGCCGCTCTGGATTATTTCCATGCTCTCGCCACTATCCTTAGTGGCCTTTAAGCCTTATTTTGTTTTTCGGTTCAATGCCTCGCGCTTAGATCCAATTAGTGGAATGGCGCGTATGTTCTCTGTCAATACTCTGGTTGAGTTGGTGAAGAATATTTTTAAGGCTACCTTATTGCTTAGTGTTGGTTTGACTTATTTAGTTGGTTTATGGGGTAGCTTTAGCTTGATTGTTAATCAAGATTTATCAACGGTGCTAACTCAATCGTACAACTTGATGTTGTACGGTTTCTTATTTTTATTAATTCCCATGGTGCTCATTGCCTTTGGTGATGCTTTCTTTCAGTGGCTTAATTTCCGTAAGCGTATGCGTATGACGCAAGAAGAAATGAAGCAGGAGATCAAGGAGTCCGAAGGCTCTCCTGAAATCCGAGCACGTATTCGCCAAAAACAACGTCAACTCTCGACTTCAAGAATGATGGCGGCGATAGAAAAGGCGGATGTAGTACTAGCCAACCCAGACCACTACTCAGTGGCTATTCGCTATGATCAAGACAAAATGGCTGCGCCAGTTGTGGTGGCTAAAGGTATGGATGATGTTGCTTTGCGTATTCAAGATGTTGCTAGAGATCATCAGGTGCCGATTGCGCGTATCCCGCCTTTAGCACGCTTGATGTATGCCCATTTAGAGATTGGCGAGGCTATTCCAGCGCAATTATTTGAATCTGTTGCTAAGGTATTGGCTTGGGCTTATGAGATGAGAGAGGATATGAGCTCTGGAAAAGATCTGCCTGAGATAGGGCCCTTACCAGAGTTGCCTGAAACTCGGGTGCAAAGGGCTATGGCTAGTAGAGCCGCTTAAAGCCAATAAAACAATGAACGATCTTCAGATTTTATTTTTATCGTCGGCTGCAGCTGGAGCAGCATCATTTACTATTTCTTCACCATCAGATAAAGCAGATGGTTCTGGAGCGGGGCGGCAGACTTTATTAAATAACGCTTGCTCAAAAGTCTCCGGCTGTACTGGGCGCCACTTTGCGTAAGGGCTAGCCATTAGCATTGGAAAACCTGGGATGCTATCGCCTTGTCCCATAGCCTTAGTAGTAAAAGTAAAGGCTACCGTTCTGAGGCGGTTTTGCAGACAATCATTCTCAATCAAAATTTTCTTGGATTGGGTTGTTGCGTTGCCTAATTCAAGGGGGGTGGAGTAGTTAACGACACCCCAGACCTTTACTCTTTGACCTTGAGTATCTATGGTGGCTGGGTCATAGTAATAACCCTTATCTTCATCTAATGAAGCCCATTCAGCAAAAGCAGCTGTTGGGACTAAAAAGGAAGCGAACAGAAGGATAGAAAGGGGGCGTAAAAACATAAACCGTTTGCGTTATTTACTCGTAAGTCATTGTACCTGCAAGCAATAACGATTTGCATGATCCGGTTCTAGAAATAGGAAATTGGCTTTGAATTCAGGTAGTATTTGGCTAATTCGGGTAACTTTTAGTAGGAAAGGGCAATTTATGAACAAACTCACGCTTTTGGCAGTCCTTTCTTTGCAGTTTTTACTGCTCCAAAATGTAAATGCTGCGCCCCTCATTAGCGCCAAGGAGGCTGCTTTACCAGCGGCCTCTGCAACTGCAACCCGAGGAATCTCTCGGGGTCCCGCAATCAAGATGGTTTCACCCGAACCCGATAAGCCAATCTCTGCCCCATTTGATTTCAAGATTAATTTTGAGGGTAGGGCCGATGCGAAGATTGACGCAAACTCAGTCAAAGTGGTTTATATGAAATCTCCCTTTGTAGATTTGACACCACGCCTCCGAGCCGCCATCAGTTCCAGCGGCATTGATTTTAGTAAGGCTGTAGTTCCTCCGGGAACACATCCTATTAGAGTGACTGTTAAAGATAGCGAGGGTCGTGAAACCAATACTGTTTTCTTGGTGGTGGTCAGCAAGTAATGCATTGCCCTTATTGTTTATCCGAGGTAGATGAGGCGGCTTCTGTCTGTAAGACTTGTACGCGAGATATCTATCTATTTAAGCCCATGATGGCAAAGCTTGCCGATCTAGAGGTACAACTTCAAGCCATACCGAATCAAGAAGCCTATGAGGCTCGCATCTCTGAGCTTGAGGCGATTATTGTTGAGCATACTAACCATCAAGCCCAACATAAAAAGTTTTGGCATTATCTTTTAGATATCGCCATCTATCTTGTAACACCGCTGTTGCTATTGATATTAGCTCACGTAGCGATTGCAGTGATTTACGATACAAAGATGGTCTATCTGCGCATCATCTCGATGATCTTGCCCTTGCCATTTGGCTACTTCTTATTTAGCAAACAGCGCCGCAGTATTTTTCCTTGGTTTCTGGGAGTAGTTCTCCTGGCGATTGGCTCCGTTATTGGCATGAGTTGGGTAACCAGTTTGGTAGATCACTCCCCAGTCCTACCTGACTCAATGGCTGAATGGCGCGAACTACTGGAGTATGCATCCAGTATTGCCTTTAGTTTCCTAACGGGAATGCTCTTGGGTGGCGTTACTTATGCTAGCAAGCACCAGCACAAAATGGAGCCAATCAATCCCTTCTTTAAGGCAGCCATTTCTGGTCTGAGTAAGGATAAGTTGTCACCTCAGGCGGTGCACGGGATTATGAAGACCATCAATGAATATGGTGGCACCGTAGTTGCCTTATGCACTACCGCTTTGTCAATCTATACGGGCCTAAAGCACGTATTGTGATATTTGGCGTGACCGCTAAACTTAATTGTTTTGAACCTTAAAGTAGAAATCACCACTTAGACTGGTATTTTCCCAAGGCGTTTGAGCATTATTGGTGTCTGCTTGCACATTCTTTCTGACCTCTTTAAAGACTTGCTCAATAGTTCTATTGGGAACCTTAACAGCTTCTAAGAAATACTTGGTGTAGGGACTGTTTCTGCCTTTGCCGTCAGAGGCAACTTTACCTGGGGAGGTGGAGTAAGAAATTAAGGTTCCGCTAGGAGCATCCATACTTGCTAGGCCTTTGCCAGCCGATCGGAAGCTTTTTGCATAGGGGTTATCACGACAGGCATCCACCATCAGAATGTTCACACTCTTTTTAGCAGTAGCCATTTTCTCCAGAATTAGAGAAACATCCAGGCTTTGATCTGGAACCTCATCTTCGTTTTGAATATCGGCACTCACAGGAATAAAGTAATTTTTTCCTTTCACTTCCATGCCGTGTCCTGAGTAATAGACTAGGCCAACATCATTTTGAGCAAGCTTATCTCCAAATTGTCGGACCGCAGCGCGCATTTCTGCAAGTGAAGCATCTCTGAGATTAATCACGGTAAAGCCACTCTCACTCAATGACTTAGAAATATCGTCCGCATCATTTTTTGGATTGGTCAAAGGATTGCTTTTATATTTTGCATTACCAATGACTAAAGCAATACGCTTTCCGGTAATTACAGGAATATTGGAGGGAGTATTAGAGGTAGGCGCACTTTCAGCTGCTGATCGAGATTGCGCAGTTGGCTCTACTATTGCCGGGGTGTTATTTTCGTTGCCGGCAGTTTGGATGCTACGAACTGTTTTTTGGGCGGCAGAATGAAAAAGAAAATCTAGCCCACCAGTAAATACTAGGCCAATTACCGCCAGTCCAATCAGAACCCCCAGAATCGACAAAATTCTCATAGCTATCTTTCCAAAGCTGTTATTAATTTCACAATTAAATCACAAGATTTGAATAGAGATCCATAAATTGTTAATCTTGATAAAACCCACAGTTTGGTTGATAAATAAAGCATTGGGAGCCCAAATATCGTTAAACTAGGCCGATTGCATTTGATGCAATACCCTGCCTTTCTTTCTTGGCCCTTTAATGCACTCAATCACTATGGCCACCAGCCCCGAAACACTAGATATAGAAATCACCCCTGATTACCAAGCCGTAATTGAGGCTATTGAGCGTCACGACCCTTATATCTTTGTGAGCGGTAAAGCGGGCACGGGTAAAACTACCCTAATCGGTTACCTCCGAGATTGCATTCCTGGCAACGTTGTAGTGGTGGCGCCAACAGGTGTAGCTGCACTTCAAGTTAAAGGGGTGACGATTCACTCCTTCTTTAGATTGCCTCCACGCCTCATCTTCCCCGAGGAAGATATCAAGCCATTAAGAGATAAACGCCTTTACAAAGATATCCGTTTGCTCATCATTGATGAGATTTCTATGGTACGTGCTGACGTAGTGGATGCGATGGATTTATTCCTACGCGAAAACGGGCCGCAAAAAGGCAAGCCCTTTGGTGGTATTCAGGTAATGTTTGTGGGAGATTTATTTCAATTGCCACCTGTAGTTTCAAGTGCTGATATGCAAGTGCTATCTGAAAGAGGTTACGAAGGGCCTTATTTCTTTTGCGCGATGGCGTTGCATCGTAAAGATGTCACTATGGTGGAGCTCTCCAAGATCTTCCGTCAAAAAGATGAGCACTTTGCTGGATTGCTTAACCGGATTCGGATCAATCAGGATGTGGATGAGGCAATTGATACCCTCAATGCTCAATGTTTCAAAAAGGATGAGAAGCTCGATGAGCAGACAATTACCTTGACGACCACCAATGCAAGAGCCGATCAAATTAATGGCGCCGGTCTGCGTGCAATTACTACCGAGTGTAAGGTCTACGCTGGTAAGTCGACAGGCAAATTTAATATCGATGAGCGTAATCTGCCATCACCGAATCATTTAGTGTTAAAGGTTGGCGCTAAGGTGATGTTTACGGCAACTGATCCAGGATTCCCGAAGCGTTGGGTTAACGGCACGATCGGAGTAGTCCGTGAGATGCTCCCAGATAAGGTCAAGGTGATGGTGCAAAACGGACCTTACTCTAATACGGTTGAAGTGACGGGGCACCAGTGGGAGTCCTATCGTTACGATCACGACATGATGTCTGGAAAGATATCACCTAGCATCATCGGCACTTATGTTCAGATACCGCTCATGCTAGCTTGGGCTGTTACTATTCATAAAAGCCAGGGCAAAACGCTCGATAAGGTGAAGGTCGATCTTTCATCTGGAGCGTTTGCATCAGGGCAGGTCTACGTGGCCTTAAGTAGATGCAAAACGATTGAGGGCATTTCCTTGCAAAGACCGATTGAACCCAGAGATGTGAGTTGCGATCAAGAGATTAAGCGTTTCTATCTGAACTGCTTGCCTGCCAAATAAAGCTTAAGCAGCTTTTTTCATTTTTCTAATCTGATTGACTTTTGGTTTGACTGCCTTTTGCTTTTCAAGTGCAGCACTAGCAATTAACTTAAATTCACCCTCAACAAATCTTTTCAAAGCCTCGCGCATAAGGGGTTGGTAGCCCATGTCATATTTTGTACCCAAGAGCTTATATGACTCAATTAAGTCTTTTTCAAGTCGAATAGAGATCATTTGTAAGCCTAGTGCCTCATCGATTTGGTTGCCAATTTTTTTTTCTACAGCTTTGGCGTACTTGAGGTCTCTACCGAATTCGCCGCTTTCCCAGGCCTCTGCCATATTTTTTACTTTTGTTATTTTGTTTTTTGTTGCCATAAATTCCTTGTTTCTAAATAGAGTCATTTTTAGATAAACGCTTCTTTTAGCAGGGTACTGACATCGTATTGTATATACTAATTTCAATCTCATTTGGAATAAATGCACTTTTTAAGAAAATGAGCCCATTTTCAAAAATACACACCACCTTAATCAGGTCGCCCCGATCATTTTCGGATATAAACCACTCGGTTAGGGGATCGGTTAGATGTTCAAGCCTTGTGTCTATAAGGTAAGATCGCAGCCTATTTCTAAAGCATTGCTCTATATCGGTACGTTTGAGCCCATGTTTTCTAGTTAACTTTTGTTCAATTTCAGGACTAATGATGAGGTTTTGCATTGAATTGCCTGTATTTTGTATATACGCATTTTAACAGGCAGGACTCTTTCATCAAGATTCAAAAGGAAAGCATCTATGTGAAGATGGGCATTAATCACTTAATAAAAATGCGTTCTCCCTTTTTGTTAAACTTGTTGTCAGAAAAAAGGACATAGCTTGGCAATAAGTTCTGGAAAGACTAAAGAGGTACCTAATTTATCGCAGCAAGATCAAGTTCATCATGAGAAATTAAATGAAGAGCGGCAATCTGACGATGAAATATTGCCATTGCCCTTATGGGATTTTCTTAATGAAGATGATAAGAACTGGGTTTGGTAATGCTGACTAATACTCTAAAACCCAGCTGCTAACCCATCCCGACGATGGTCACTACCGGCAATATAAGCAGAATCAATATCTTCACTTAATTTGGCGATTGCTTGCGCGCTACCAAAGTCTAGGCTGTTAGCAGGCTGTATAGCAACTTCATGACCCAGTGCTTTCAATCCTTCAACAACACTTGCTGGCATTGACGCTTCAACAGTAAGGTTGCCTAAGTCATCAATACGCCAGCGTGGCGCATCTGAACAAGCTTGGGGATTAAGATATTCATCAACAAAGCGCATCACAAACTGAATGTGACCTTGTGGCTGCATATTGCCGCCCATGACCCCAAAGGCCATGCTTGGTTTGCCATTCTTGGTGAGGAAAGCAGGCAGAATCGTATGAAAAGGGCGCTTGCCTGGACCAACTTGATTGGGGTGACCATCTTCCAATCGGAAGCTCATACCGCGATTATGAAAAGCAATGCCACCCGGTGCCACTACTCCAGAACCAAAGCCTTTGAAGTTGGACTGAATATACGAAATCATCATGCCAGATTCATCGGCTGCGCAAAGATACACGGTGCCTCCTGAATGTGGATCACCAGCACCATAACTACCAGCTTTATTGTGATTGATCATTCCTGCACGTTTAGCTAGGTAATCTCTATTGAGTAGAGAGCTTACAGGCATTTGCATTGAACGTGCATCGGAGACATAAGCATAGACATCGGCAAACGCCATGCGCATTGCTTCAATCTGTAAATGAATACGTTGTGCAGAATTAGCAGGGTATTGCTTAACGTTTGCAGCTTGCAATATACCCAAAGCAATTTGCGCCGCAATGCCTGAACCATTTGGGGGTATTTCATGAAGGGTGAAGTCGCCGTAATCAAAAGCGAGCGGCTCAACCCACTCCGGTTGATTGTTTGCAAAGTCTTGGATAGTGAAGCAACCACCGGTAGCTTGTGCAAAGTCCACCATGCTTTTAGCAAGTTGACCTTTATAAAAGGACTCACCTTCAGTAGCAGCAATTTCTTTTAAAGTGCTGGCTTGTGCTGCATATTTCCAGATCTGACCAGCTTGAGGTGCTTTGCCATCAATTAAGAAAGACTCTGTAAATCCGGGTTGATTCTTTAGGATTGGAATTGCTTCACGCCATTGGCGTGCAATGACTGGTGATACTGGAAAACCATTTTCTGCATAGTCGATCGCACGTTTAAATAATTGTGCAAAAGGAAGCTTGCCAAATTTTCTGGAGAGTTCAATCCAGCCGGCTACCACGCCAGGTACTGTGACGGTATTCCAACCAATGAGATCCATCTCAGTTTTGCCAGCAAAATATTCTGGAGTCCAGGCAGCAGGTGCTCGACCAGAAGCATTTAATCCATGAATTTTTTTACCATCCCACAGAATCGCAAAGCTATCTCCGCCGATACCATTCATCGTAGGCTCAACTACCGTGAGTGTGATTGCAGTAGCGAGAGCAGCATCAATCGCATTACCGCCATTTTGTAAGGCTTCAATACCGGCTTGAGTTGCCAGTGGTTGAGAGCTGGCAACAGTATTTTTGGCTAGAACAGGGGCACGGCCGCCACCAAAGGGAGGGGATATCAACATGGGAGGATTACCTATCTAATGGATCAATCAACTTTAACATTCGCTGACTTTACTGCCTGCGTCCATTTATTTGCTTCATCTGCAGTAATTTCAGATAGTTTCTCAGAATTGGCAAACTGAGGGTGAATGCCTTGCGAAGCCATACGCGCCTTGAAATCGGGATTGGTCAAAATCCTCCGAATCTCTCGCTCTAATTTGGCAATGATGGCTGGTGATGTTCCCTTAGGTACGTATATAGCATAAAAGTTTTCTACATCAAACTGCTTCATGCCATCTTGACCTAAAGTGGGTACGTTTGGCATTAAGGGTGAGCGCTCTGCAGCAGCAATTGCAATCGGGCGCAGCTTGCCGCTTTGAATATGCGGCAGGGATGCAGTAACACTATCAAACATCATGAGGGTGTTACCAGCGATGAGGTCAGGAAGAGCAAAACTACTTCCCTTGTAGGGAATGTGTGTTCCAGTCGCGCCAATTCGTTGCATAAATAAGGTGGACTCTAAATGAGAGAGGCTGCCATTGCCTTGTGAGGCGTAATTAAAATCACCCTTTTTGGATTTGATGAAAGCAATCAGTTCTGGGAGATTTTTAGCTGGTACGGTTGGATTAACTACGATTAAGTGCGGAATAGTTCCGATTAAAGCAACTGGCGCAAAATCTTTTTGCAGGTCCGCAGGCGGATTTTTAAATAAGGCAGTGGAAATCGATTGATTGGTTAATGCGCTGATATGGATAGTGTATCCGTCAGGGGCAGCCTTTGCCGCAGCTTGCAAGCCAATCATTCCGCCAGCACCGGGTTTATTGTCAACTACGATAGACTGACCCAAAGCTTCTGATAATGGAGCGGTCACACCGCGGGCAAACACATCGGTAGAGCCGCCAGCAGGAAATGAAACGATGGCAACAATTGGTTTTTTAGGCCAATCCATATCCGACGCGGCTAAACCACTATTGCTAATGGCCGAGAGCCCGCAGATGCTAATGAGCAGGAATTTGAAATAGTTCATTTAAAGATCCGTTGTCAGATGAATAAGTAGACTAAATAAGCAGATCAAATCAGTAGATCGAGTAAGTAAATTGAAGAATCACTTATTAAATAGGTGATAGATGATCGGAATGGCTACTGCACTCACTACGCCGTTCATTCCCATCGCCAGGCTTGCATAAGTTCCTGCCTCTGGATGAATGCTAAATGCACGTGAAGTGCCAATGCCGTGCGCACCGATGCCAATCGCGAAGCCTCTTTGCCACCAAGCTTTCATACCGATTGCATTGAGAACAAAAGGTGCCAAGATTGCTCCCAGGATTCCGGTGCTCACTGCAAAGATCGCTGTCAGGGTAGGCGATACACCAATACGCTCTGCTATACCCATTGCAATTGGCGCTGTGACTGATTTAGGATACATGGCTCCGGTAACGCTGGAGTCTGCGCCTAGAAAGCTTGCAATACCTACCGCGCTAATGATGGAGACTAGGCCACCCGTGCAAAGTGAAGCAATTAATGGAACAGATCGACCCTTGAGACTGGCAAGGCCACGATAAATCGGAATTGCTAAGGAGACTGTCGCAGAGCCCAATAAGAAGTGAATAAATTGGGCGCCCTCAAAATAAGTTGAGTAGGGCATCTCTATCAATTGAATAGTAGTTGCCACAAGCAAAATAGCAATTGCAACAGGGTTTGCTAACGGGTTCTGATGAGCTCTCTTATAAATACTAAGCCCAACTTGATAGGCGGCCAGCGTAATAAACAAGGCAAAGAGAGGGCTACCTGATAGATAGACCCAGATCTCGACAATTGAGTGCTTCTCACCCATGCGATTCTTCCTTGCTTAAGAAGCGCGCGACAAGTGCGCTGGAGGCAATTGTGAGAATGACGCTGCCAAGTAATGCACTAATAATAGCCAGGGCATTGGCTTTTAATTGAGGTAGAAATAAGACCACACCAACCGCTGCAGGGACAAACAGCAGTCCAAGGTATTGACTAAAGCCGTCAGCCACCATCGCTAACTCGGAATTAATCCCTTTTCGTAGAACAAGCCATAAAACTAGGAGGACAAGTCCAATTACTGGTCCAGGTAGCGTAGGCAGAAGGAACTTTGAAACCAATTCACCTAGGCTTTGAAATAGAAGGATTTGTACCAGACCGGAGATCATTGCCCGATCTTACAGCCCTCCATTTATATTGCATAGCAATATATTATTTCTTGGTTAAGATAAGCACATCAAAAGCAGGGGTATTTAAATAAATGCCTCTAGAACAATAAAAGAAGTAATTCATAAAAATACAGGAGAAGACTCGTGGCTGAACTCAATGTCAATGGCAAAAAATATAAGGTGGACGTAGATCCAGAAACCCCATTGCTGTGGGTGATTCGTGAGCAAATTGGATTGACAGGTACTAAATACGGTTGCGGTATTGGCCAATGCGGTGCATGCACGATCTTGTTTGAGGGCCAAGCGATGCGTAGCTGCTCATTACCAGTAGCTGCTGCCGAGGGTAAAAAAATTGAAACTATTGAGAATTTAGAAAAGAGTGGTCAACTATCTAAAGTGCAAAAAGCTTGGGTAGACAATCAGGTTCCGCAGTGCGGCTACTGTCAATCAGGCATGGTGATGGCAACCACTGCTTTGTTGCGCAACAATCCAAAGCCTACTGATGCTCAAATCGATGAGTCAATTACCAATATTTGCCGCTGCGGCACCTTCCAACAAGTGCGCGCAGCTATTCACGCTGCAAGCAAGGCATAAGGGGAAAAACATGACTACAACTACAAATACTTCCCGTCGCCACTTTGTTATTGGTTCTGGCGCAATCGCTACTGGCCTAGCAATTGGCTTTGATTTCTCCTTTATGTCCTCAGCCAATGCAGCTATGGGCACTGGTACAACAGCTATGACTCCATTAGCCACTCCTGAAATTGGGATATGGGTTGTAGTCAAGCCTAACGATGATGTGGTCGTGCGCATTGTTCGCTCAGAAATGGGTCAAGGCACCATCACTGGTTTAGCGCAAATGGTTGCAGAAGAATTGCAATGTGATTGGAAAAAAGTGTCTTATGAATATCCATCTCCTGGCGAGAATGTAAAGCGCAAGCTTGCATGGGGTAGCTATTCCACCGGTGGTAGCCGCGGTATTCGTACTTCAGAGCAGTATGTTCGTAAAGGTGGCGCTGCTGCGCGCATCATGTTGATTCAAGCTGCAGCAAATCAATGGAATGTTCCAGCTGCAGAGTGTGTAGCAAAAGATAGCGTAATTACTCATACTCCTACAGGCAAGAAAACGACTTTCGGTAAAGTATCTGTGGCCGCTTCTCAGTTAGAAGTGCCTAAAGACGTTCCGCTAAAAGATCCAAAAGAGTGGACCTTGATTGGTAAGCCTGTAAACCGTATCGATGGTGTAGCTGATAAGGTGACTGGCCGACAAGTCTATGCAATCGACTTAAAAATGCCGGGTATGTTAGTTGCAACCATTCAGCAGTCTCCAGTATTTGGTGGCAAAGTGAAAAGTTACGATGCTGCAAAAGCCCAAAGCATGAAGGGTGTGAAAAAAGTAGTGCAAGTAGGTGACTCTGCGGTAGCGGTAGTTGCTGAAACTTTCTGGCAAGCAAAAATGGCTTTGGACCAAGTAAACATTACTTGGGATAGTGGCTCTAATGTAAATGTCTCTAGCGCTTCGATTAAGAAGATGCTTGAGGAGGGCTTAAATGCTAACGATGCATTTGTTCATAACGCCAACGGTGATGTGAATGCTGCAATGTCTGGGGCATCCAAGAAGCTAGAAGCTACTTATTTCTATCCATTCTTGAATCACGCCACTCTAGAGCCACAAACAGCAACGGCTAAATGGACTACTGACTCCTGTGAAGCTTGGGTTCCTACTCAAGACGGTGAAGCTTCTTTGGCTGCTGTGATTGCTGCCTCTGGATTGCCTGCTGAAAAATGTAATGTCTATAAAGTAAACCTTGGTGGCGGCTTTGGCCGTCGTGGTGCTTTCCAAGATTACACCACCCAAGCAGTGGATATTGCCAAGCAGATGCCCGGTACTCCGATTAAGTTAATTTGGAGCCGTGCTGAGGATATGACTCAAGGCCGTTACCACCCGGTAATGATGTGCAAAATGTCTGCTGCCATTGATGATAAGAAGAATGTCACTGCAGTCAATATGCGCTTATCTGGACAGTCTATTTTGGCGGCGGTTCGCCCAGCTGTTGTGGAAGCAAATAAAGGTAAAGATCCGTTGACCTTCCAAGGGCTTGAGCCTAGCGGTGAGCATGGTATTACCTATAGCTTCCCGAATTTAAATATTGATCATGCAATGCGCAACACCCATGTTCCGCCAGGATTTTGGCGTGGTGTGAACGTCAACCAAAACGCGATCTTTATCGAAACCTTTATGGATGAGATGGCTGAAGCAACGGGTATGGATGCTGTCGAGTTCCGTCGTCAGCATATGCAAAATTTCCCTCGTGCAATGGCCGTTCTCAATGCGGTTGCAGACGGTATTGGTTGGACTACACCAGCCAAACCAGGCGTGTATCGTGGTATTGCGCAAATGCGTTCTTTTGGTAGTTATGTAGCTGCAGCTTGTGAACTCTCTGTAACTAATGGCAATGAAGTGAAGATTCATCGTATTGTTGCCGCTACTGATCCAGGTTATGCAGTAAACCCTGCACAAATTGCACGTCAAGTATCGGGTTCTTTTGTGTATGGCTTATCAGCCTTATTCGAAGAAGAGATCACAATCGAGAAGGGCGCAGTTATTCAAAAGAACTTCGATAGCTTTAATTCAATTCGCCTCTACCAAATGCCTAAAGTGGAAACCATCATTATTCAGGGTGGCGGCAAGGAGTGGGGTGGAGTAGGTGAGCCAACGATTGCAGTAGCTGCGCCAGCGGTACTCAATGCAATATATCGTGCAACCGGTAAACGCTTACGTACAGTTCCTTTGAAAAATAGCGGCATTAAGTTGGTCTAAGCGCTAAATTCAATTGAAACTGTGCCCATGAGAAAGAGGAATGTACTAGCATTTTCATTGCTAGTCTTCCTCAATTTCAGTGTAGTAAATGCTCAGGTAATCACGGGGGATTCGATTTTCGAATCCCTTTCTACTGAGCCTGGTGATGCAGCGCGTGGCAGGATAATTGTGGCTAGTCGACAAACAGGTTTATGTTTGCTCTGCCATAGTGGGCCGTTTCCAGAAGAGCGTTTTCAGGGTAATTTGGCCCCTGAATTAAAGCCGAGTGCGGCTCGTTTGAATACTCCTCAATTGAGAGCGCGTATTGTGAATGCAGCTCACTTTAATCCTCAAACTATCATGCCAGCCTATTATCAAACTGGTAATCTTAATCGTGTGGCGCCTAAATTTATTGGTCAAACTATTTTGAGTGGTCAAGAAATAGAGGATGTCCTTGCATTCTTAACAAGTTTGAATAATTCAAGTAACTGAAATACCTATGAAAAAAGAGACTCAATACCAACGCAGAAATTGGCTCAAGCAAGCTCAGGGTTTTGGGCTCTTAGCCTTGGCATTTTGCGTCAATCCCTTGAGTGCCTTTGCTAAAAAAGCGGATGCTGACGAGGCAATTCAAAAGATTACAGGTGGTGCTGATGTTAAAGAGGGCAAGGTCACTTTAACTATCCCTCCCTTGGTGGAGAATGGTAATTTAGTGGTTCTCAAAGTGAGTGTTGATAGCCCTATGACGGCAAATGATTATGTGAAGACAATTCATATCATTGCCGAGGGCAACCCTTTGCCTAATATCTTTACGGTATATCTAACGCCTCGATCAGGCACTGCGAATATCACTACGCGGGTCCGTTTAGCCGATAGCCAGACGGTCTGGGCCATTGCACAGATGAGTAATGGAAGCTTTTGGAAGGCCTCTGCCGAAACTCTAGTAACGCTTTCAGCATGCACGGAGTTGGTATGAGTAAAACATCCCGTACCTCTATCACTATGCCAACAACGGCTAAGAAAGGTTCCATTATTGAGATCCGTGCAATTGCACAGCATGATATGGAGTCTGGTTTTCGTTATACCGAGTCTGGCAAGTTAATCCCAAGAGATATTATTCGTACCTTTACCTGCACCTACAACAATGTAGAAGTATTTAAAGCAGATTTCTATTCTGGTATTGGCGCTAATCCTTTAATCATTTTTACTACTGTAGCTGTGGAGTCCGGAACCCTCGAGTTCACGTGGCTTGGGGATGGCGGTTACGAGGCAGTTAATCAGACACACATTACTGTCTCGTGAAAAGACCCACTTCTTATTTTCTTGACATCTTTTTTCTGTTGCTCACTGCCCATGGCCTTATGGGAGTTGCAAATTCAGCGCCGCCATCCCAACAATCAAGCTATGAGTTGATGTCTGCTGAGAACAAGGCCATGCAAGATGATGCATCCCTTAACCCGGCGATGTTTTGGGTGAGTGATGGTGAGGCTTTGTGGCAGCAAAAGCTAGGCCCACAAAATAAGTCTTGTAGCACTTGCCATGCTGATGCAAAAATATCGATGCGGGGTGTGGCTGCTCAGTTTCCTAAGGTGATTCAGGGCAAGCTTCAAACCTTGGAGGGGCAGATCAATCAGTGTCGAGAGGGTGCGCAATCAGTTCCCGCTTTAGCGTATGAGAGTAAAGATCTCCTGGCGCTTTCGGCCTTTATTGCCTTTCAGTCAAAAGGGATGCCCATTACGGTTAGTGAAAATACTGCCAATGCTTCTTATATGAAAAAGGGGCGTCAGATATTTAATGAGCGCATGGGGCAGCTCAATTTATCTTGTGCGCAATGTCATGAAGATAGAGCGGGCTTAAAACTTGGTGGTAGTCCAATACCCCAAGGACATCCTAATGCTTATCCTATTTATCGTTTGGAGTGGCAGACTTTGGGCTCATTACAGCGAAGGCTGCGAAATTGTATGAGCGGTGTGAGAGCCCAACAATTTGATTACGGCTCTCCTGAAATGGCTCAGCTGGAGTTATTTCTGATGGCGCGTGCTAAAGGGCTTCCCCTAGAGTCACCTGGAGTGAGGCCTTAATTTTAGATAACACTGAAGCGATTGCAGATTCAATCTTCAGTCAGAGAAAACTACTGATGTTGCTCGATTGATGGGAATCTGATCATATAGATTGATGCCGCACTAACAATACTGGATTTGTTGGTTTACTGCTGTACTGATTTTTTCGATATATCTGCCGGCCCAAATAAGGGTTCGCTTTTATCGGTAATAGCTGGAATGCTAACCTCAATACAGATCGGCTTAGAGTCAATCAAATTAAAGAAACTACATTCTTTTTTAGTGGCTGCGGAAGCTGCATGTTCTAAGGGAGACTTTCCGGTTGCTGCTGATGAAGCTAGGCTTACTGCTGTTCCCGGATTGGCTACAGCTGCTGCACTAACGCTGCTCGCAGCGGCAGTGCTGGAGCTACTAAGAGCAGCTAAAGGTGCAGCGCAGCCGCTAGAAAGAAAAATGCATACTACCGAAACCAAAAAGGCAACCGCCTTCGGTGTTAAAAAACCCGTCTTATTTTGAGCGGCAGACAACGTTATAGATTCCAGCTGGCCATGAACCATTTTCAATGCCTTCAAAAGGGCTATCTGGAGTTTTTTGTTCTTCTACAACTTTACCTTTTCCCATATTTCCAGAGAACACTTTGAATTCGATAGGACGGTATTTTACCGCCGCGCAATCAAATTCATTTAGTCCAATAAGCGAATTGGCAATCTCTTTAGTTTTTGGATTTTGGCCTGGCTTTTTAAAATCTAACATAGACAAGATTTGCGCTTTATCACCTTGCTTTTGAATTGTTGCTACATCCGCATAAAGAGTAAAGGCATCTATTTTTCCAATTTCCTGCCATTCCGCAAGTGCATTACCTGAGCAAGTCAAAGCAACACTTAACAGGAAGAGAGAAGCGATTTTTTTCATGGAAAGCCTTAGGGTTTGCTAAATGATATATGTTGATATTTTACCCATCATGGGTATGTGAGGCGATATTTTTAACGGTTTTATCAATACTCTGATATTTACTGATTGTTCAATTCAAGATGACGATGAAGGATCTCTGACTTCATTTTCAGCGGGAGATATTCATTATTAGCCCAGAGAGTGGTCATATTGCGGTAAAGCTTGCTCTGAACCCATCCCGATTGACCTGTTTGGTAAATAAAGAGGGACTTTTCAAGATCTGACAAGTCATATATGGTTCGCAGGCTTGGGGCTTGTAAAGTCTCATAAGGATTGCTGGATCGTAACAACTCTAGTCTGCCGACATTAATGGTGTTGCTATCTCCGGGGAATGGAGTAGAGATGTTAAATAGTGCTCCAATAATGGGAATCTTGCTCAGAGGGCGGTGTTCAGAGATCGCCGTATGTGCTTCACCCCATGACCATTTTTTGGGGTCATTGCCATATTCTTTACTTAAATAAACAAGCGCTTTTTCAAAGGCACTATTAGATGCTTGCTGGCAAGTCTCTACTTCTTTGGTTTTTGCATCATCACACCAAGGACTATTTGGGTTCTGAATTTGTGCAATGAGAGCGCCACGATAATTGCGGTCGCCATAGTTATCGGAAAATAAATAACCAAGTCTAGAGAATAAATTCCTAGTCAGTTGATCTGCCCAAGCATTAAAGATAAGCGCCCCGGCACTATTGACTGCCATATTTCCATCAAAGTCTTTGGCGATTTCTAGTGCTTGCGCAGCTAATGGATGATTTGACTGACTGGATTTAAATAGGGGTAGAAGAGGCAATGATGATAGAGATAAAGTATCAGCTTGCATGACCTTCATAAATTCCAAGTCATAAGTACTTTTGGATTTAATCAATTCAACAATACGGTCATACCTAGCCGATAAATCCCAGTCACCAGTCAGTGGGTTGGGATCATTTGCTGCGATGATTCTTTGATTCGCGGTAGCTATCCAACCCTGTTCAGGATTGCTGCTGGCCGGTAATTGTTCAAAAGGTACATAGCCATTCCAGTCATACTGCTTTTCCCATCCGGGCGCAGGGGCAACGCCGTAGAGGCCATGATGCAGAATTCTTTTTGGTGCCACCCCAGCAGCCTGATAGGCAATATTGCCTTCAGTATCTGCCATCACTACATTTTGCATTGGAGCGTAATTTTTTCGTAACGCTTGTTTGAAATGATCTAGATCTGAAGCGCTATTCATATCTAATAAGCCAACGACGGATTGATTCTCTGTATCTAGCGCTGTCCAGCGTAGTGCAAGAGCATAACGATTAGTATCGATAGCTTTATTGGCCCTTGCATAGGAGTCTGAAATCACTGGCCCATGACGAGTTTCTTTGACTAAGAATGTGAGTGGTGGCGAGTTTTTGATGTCAATAATTTCTTGGCGAACTTTAAAGGGTAGGAGGCCATCTGGACCTTGATACATTCCAGGGTTTCGCTCATCAATTTTCTCTATATATAAATCCTGTACATCTGGATTTGTATTGGTAAAGCTCCATGCAAATTTATCGGTTCTCCCTAAAATAACCGCAGGAATACCAGGGAGGGTGCCACCAATGACATTGACTCCAGGAGCGTTTAAATGAGCAAAGTACCAAATTGCTGGTGCTGATAAACCCAAGTGAGGGTCGTTAGCTAATAGAGGCTTACCGCTAATAGTATTCTTGCCGCTCAATGCCCAGTTATTTGATCCGATGCCATCTGTTGCGCCTGAGAGATTAATGAGTGAGAGTTCTGTAGCTGGGAGATTTTTAGATCGATTGTGTGATGACTGATCGTTTTTGCTGAATACTTGAAGGTCTCGATACAGTTTTGCAAAGTCAGCATTACTCACTGGCTCACCTACCTCAAAAGAGGGCATGACTTCCCAAACTTGTTTAGTGGTGAGATATTGAGATAGCTCTAGCCTTTGTAATTCTTTATTCCAATTGCCACCAAGGTCATAAGCCATCATCAGCATCCAAGCAACGCTATCGGTTGGAGACCAGTGTCCAGGTTTGGAGCCAGTTAAGAAATACTCCACAGGGAGCGCCCACCCAAGTTGTGCATTGCCAGCATTAATGCCATCGGCATAAGCTTGTAATATGCGCTTAGTAGAAACTGGGTAGCGATCAAACTGTCGCTCTGCTGCGTGCTTGATTCCAAGGGTTCGTATAAATCGATCAATCATGACTGTCTCAGACCCTAAGATTTCAGACAGTCTTCCACTAGCAATACGACGATTCATCTCCATTTGCCATGAGCGTTCGCTGGCATGCAAATATCCCAAAGCAAAGTAAGCATCCGCCTGACTTTTGGCCTGAATATGAGGAACGTCGGCCTCATCAAAAGTGATGGAAACCGAGTCACCCAAGCTTTTGATCGCGCGCTTACCGGAGATATTGGATTGCGCACAATATAAATAGGCCAACGTTATTGCTAAGCTTGCAATGAGGGATAAGCCAATTAGCCATAAGCTAGCCCTTAAAAGCTTACTCAGCCAAGATGATTTTGTCGGTAAGTTCATGGATATATTTTATCAAGCCTAGCCAGGAGCGCTTGGGCAAAAGGGCCTCCTAAGGCTGCAAAGACCCCCTGGGAGGCATGCATGCTAAAATTTAGCTTGTCTTGATTTATTTAGCACGACTTTGTTGTTAATTAGTGCGGGCCCGAGTGGTGAAATCGGTAGACACAGCAGATTTAAAATCTGCCGACTCAAAAAAGTCGTGCCGGTTCGATTCCGGCCTCGGGCACCATAGACATTCACAAGACTTTCACAAGACATTCACAACAATCTTGCTCATGAACTTTGCCAAATTATTACTTTGCACATTCCTGACCATTTCATCATTGGCCGCATGGGGTATTGATGTTCTTGAATTTAATTGCAAGCGCTCGGAAAAAAACTATACCGAAGAGTATGAAATGAAAATGATGCTTGCTTCGGGCACTCAAAAGGCAAAGCTATTTTTAGATGGTCGCGACTTAGATCAGTCTGATATGTATGGAACACAAATCGTCAAGAGCATAGTATTGGCCCGTCCTCATATTTTGATCTCGATCGAGGCAAGCTTTCAACCAGAAGAGTTGATGGGGGTTTTATATCCAGCCGGTACCGTCCTAACGAACATTACGCTGGATCCGGTGACTGGTAAATTAAAAAAGATAGAAAAAATTCAGGGCGGCATTCTGGGGGCAACTATCGGAAATGGTACTTTCACCAGCGAAGAGGCCTGCTCTCTTGCTAAAACCCCCTATAAAACTAAATAAGAGACTGATCAATTCTTCGGATTAATTATTCGGCTCAGTCACAAACCCCAGTTTTGTGAGGCCAGCGCGCCGTGATGCAGCCAACACCTGAGCTACATACTCATACTTCACGGACTTGTCGGCACGAAGATTAATTTCTGGTTGCGGCTCCTTTTGGGCAGCTTTCTCTGCATAGCCATCAAAGGTTTTTAAATCAATCGGAGTGCTATTCCAGAAGATTTGACCATTGGCATCAATCGACAGTTGAACCGACTCAGGCTTGACTTCATTGCGTACGCTGTTGGCCTTAGGAAGCTCTACCTTCACTGCCTGCTGTATCACGGGCAGGGTAATGATGAAGATAATCAATAGGACCAACATGACATCCACCATTGGCGTCATATTAATTTCCGACATGATGCTATCGTCTTTTTGTTCGTCTTGGATATGAAAAGACATGACTATTCTCCCGAGTTAACGCGGGCACCAGTAACGAAGTAGGCTAATAGATCATTACCAAAGCGATTTAAATCCACAATCAATAACTTATTGGCACGATTAATCGCATTAAAGCTCAGAACTGCAGGTATCGCTACCGCTAATCCAAGGGCGGTCATGATGAGGGCTTCACCAATTGGGCCGGCCACTTGATCAATTTGGGCGCTGCCCGAGCTGCTGATAGAGATAAGAGCGTGATAGATGCCCCAAACAGTGCCAAAGAGGCCGATGAATGGCGCAATTGCACCTGTAGAACCAAGGAAGGTGAGGCCTTTTTGTAAGCCTGCGGCTACGCTATCAATACTGTTCTTAACGCTTCTAGTCATCCATTCCGAATAATTCAAGGTTTGCAGTAATTCACGATGATTGGTGGATTGACTTTGGTGATGTGCTGATGCCTTAGTCGCAGCTCTGGCAATCTGATAGTAGGGATTAGCTGAGTGATTACTAAACACCTGCAAACCTTGATCAAATGAAGTGGCGCGCCAGAATTGCTCGAGTTCAAGTTTGAGTTTACGTAAATTGCGTAAATCCCACAGGCGAGTTAATAAGATTACCCAAGTCACAATAGAGCAGGTGAGGAGTGCAATTGCCACAAAGCGCGTAATTACATCGCCTTCAAGCCAGAGATTTACGATGCCAAATGGAGTGTTCATATTGATTAATTCTTAAGATTAAATTTAATTAAAAGATTGGTGGAAATTCTTTGGGGAGAGCCATTTACTAAAAAAGGTTTAAAGCGATAACGTTTACCGATATCTGTAGCTGCACGATCAAGTCTGGGGAAGGTGCTGGACTGTAGTAACGCTACGTCCTCTACGCTACCGGTTTCATCAATAATCAAACGCACTACCACTGCACCCTGCTCGCCGGAGCGCTTGGAGAAAGAAGGGTAGTAGGCATCTGCATCAGGCTGATAGACCACCTCTAGTTTACCAATGTCAGTCTGAATCGGTGTGCCGCTAGCGCCCCCACTGGTTGCAGGGGCAACTGCAGCATTTTGGGTCTGAGACTGTGATTGAGACTCAGACTTACTCTGTTTCTGATTCTGATTCTGATTCTGGTTTTGTTGAGGCGTTTGTTGCGTTTGAGTTGGGCTAGGCTTTTCCGAAGTCTTTTCCTTTGGCTTTTCTTTAGTTGGCTTTTTTTCTTCTTTTGGTTTTGGTGGACTAGCGGCAGGAGGCTGCTGAGTTTTAGAGGCCTCAGGACTAACGAGATTTGCCATGACCCGTGCATCATCCATTTGGGGCGGACGCTTGCTAAGGTGAATAAATTCGAGAGCGGGAAGCGCATGCAAGAGCAATACGATTCCAATAATGATGCGTTCCGTTTTGGTAAACGGTAAATGCGTATCTAACTTTTGAAGAAAAGTACTCATCACACTTCGCCTAATAAACGTGCTTTTACCAGGTGGGAAGTTAAATCTGCTGACATTAAGTCTTGTGCCATCGATAACAATAATTCTTCATTCTTGCTACTTAAGAAAGTTACTGAGCCAAAATCTTTGGCGATACTTGCCTTTTGCAGTGACTCAAGTTGCCTTTTGAGCTGGCGTACTACCGCATCACTGGTGTCAATCAGAGTAATGGATTCGCCAAGTAACTTCCGAATGCCTTTTCTTAAAAAGGGATAGTGAGTGCATCCGAGGACGAGTGTGTCAGCCCCAGCATCCTGAATAGGCTCAAGATGTTTGGCTAGGAGTTCGAGAGTTTCTTCGCTATCTGCATTGCCGGACTCAATCAAAGGAACCAATCCTGCCCCAGCTTGCTTGATAAACCGACAATCACTTGGAAGAGTCTCTAATAGGGCATTAAATTTATCGCTCTTCAAAGTAGCTTCAGTAGCAAGAACCCCCACAATATTATTTTGAGATCGCATTGCTGCTGGCTTAATGCCTGGCTCAACACCAATAATCGGAATAGATAGCATTTCCCGAATTTGTTTGATGGCTTCAGCCGTTGCGGTATTGCAAGCTACCACGATGGCGTCACAGTCATTGCCGGCTAGATAATTACAAAGAGCGAGACTGCGTGCTGTGATCCAGTCACTGGACTTTTCACCATAAGGTGCATGTGCAGAATCTGCGAGATAAATATAGTCGTGTTGGGGAAGCTGACGCAGAGCCTCATCCAAAACGGATAGACCTCCAACGCCAGAATCAAATAGCCCTATGAGTGCCAAAGTTAACTATGCTTGCTTGGTAACGAAGTCAGTAACGAAGTTGTTAATGAAGCCAATGTATTAAGCAATCTTGACCGGAATACCAGCAATCTTGGCTTGCCACTCACGTGGACCCTCATTGTGCATAGAGATGCCTTCTGAGTTCACCGCAACAGTTACTGGCATGTCTTTGACATCAAATTCATAGATTGCTTCCATGCCTAAGTCGGCAAAGCCAACTACTTTAGAGGTTTGGATTGCTTTAGATACTAAATAGGCGGCGCCACCAACAGCCATTAAGTAGGCTGATTTATGTTTCTTGATAGCCTCAATCGCCTCAGGCCCACGCTCTGCTTTTCCGATCATGGAAATTAATCCAGTTTTAGCAAGCATCATCTCGGTAAACTTATCCATACGAGTGGAAGTAGTCGGGCCTGCTGGTCCAACCACCTCATCTCTCACTGGATCAACTGGACCTACGTAATAAATGACACGATTCTTAAAGCTCACCGGCAATTCTTCACCCTTGGCGAGCATATCCTGAATACGCTTATGTGCTGCATCACGACCAGTCAAGATTTTGCCGTTGAGTAATAAAGTCTCGCCTGGTTTCCAGCTCGCTACTTCTGCAGCGGTGAGCGTATCTAGATTCACGCGTTTAGATTTTTGAACATCTGGTGTCCATGTCACATCTGGCCAATCTGAGAGTGAAGGGGCTTCCAGTTTTGCGGGGCCATCGCCATGCAAATGGAAATGCACGTGACGCGTAGCGGCACAGTTCGGAATCATGGCCACAGGTAATGAGGCTGCATGAGTGGGGTAGTCCAAGATTTTGACATCAAGAACGGTAGCTAAACCACCCAGACCTTGCGCACCAATACCGAGTTTATTTACTTTTTCATAAAGCTCTAAGCGCAGCTCTTCTATGCGATTCTGAGGGCCGCGCTCAATCAGTTCTTGAATGTCTACGGGACCCATTAAAGATTCTTTGGCCATCAACATCGCTTTTTCTGGTGTGCCACCAATACCAATACCCAGAATGCCAGGAGGGCACCAGCCTGCACCCATGGTGGGGATGGTTTTTAGAACCCAGTCCACAATCGAATCCGAGGGATTGAGCATCACCATCTTGGCTTTGTTTTCAGAGCCACCACCTTTAGCAGCGCAGATCACTTCAACACCATCACCAGGAACGATCTCATAATGGATTACAGCTGGGGTGTTATCACCCGTATTTTTACGTTTGCCAGCTGGATCAGCCAATACTGAAGCGCGCAACATATTGTCAGGATTGAGGTATGCACGACGAACACCCTCGTTTACCATATCGGAAACACTCATCGTTGCATCAGACCACTGCACATTCATACCAATTTTGAGAAATACCACTGCAATACCAGTGTCCTGACACATGGGTCGGTGGCCTTCAGCGCACATCCGGCTGTTAGTCAAAATTTGCGCAATCGCATCTTTCGCACCATGACCTTGCTCTAGTTCATAAGCCTTGCCCATAGCAGTAATAAAGTCCTTTGGGTGGTAGTAGGAGATGAACTGAAACGCGTCTGCAACGCTTTGAATGAGGTCGTTTTGTTTGATATTGGTCATGGTGATTGGCTTATTTCCACATTATTAGTAAGGTTTGTCTCATTTTAAGGGTTTGCCATAGAGCAAATCCCAAGTGTTTTCACTTATCTTCTTATGTCTAAAGGGTAAAAACCTGTCATTTTGCGACATTTTCTCGCATTTGGAGTTGATTTTAGATTATTGATTATTTGATAGAGGGCTGTAAGCATGGAACCATTAAAGCAAGAAAACCGCGTTTTTAACCCACCTGCAGAGTTTGTAAAGGGTGCGGCCATTCCGGGTATGGAAGCCTATAACAAGCTATGTGCTGAAGCTAATTCTGATTACGACGGTTTTTGGGGTCGTCTTGCTAAAGAGAACCTCTATTGGAAAAAGCCCTTTACCAAAGTATTGGACGAATCCAAGGCGCCTTTCTACAAATGGTTTGAAGATGGCACAACGAATGCCTCATATAACTGTTTAGATCGCCAAGTTGAAGCTGGCTTGGGCGATAAAACAGCCATCATTTTTGAAGCGGATGACGGCACCGTTACCAAAGTTACTTATAAAGAAATGCTCGAGCGTGTTTGCAAAATGGCAAATGCATTGCGTAAGTTGGGTGTCAAGTCCGGGGACAGCGTCATTATCTATATGGCAATGACAATCGAAGGCATTGTTGCGATGCAGGCCTGTGCCCGCATTGGCGCAATTCATTCTGTAGTGTTTGGCGGATTCTCTGCTCAAGCATTGCGTGATCGCATTATGGACGTTGGTGCCGTTGCAGTCATTACCGCCGACGGACAGTTCCGCGGCGGTAAAGCATTGCCTCTCAAAGCAATTTGCGACGAAGCGCTCTCTACTGGTGAGTGCCCTAAGGTTAAGCACGTGATCGTGAGCAAGCGCACTGGCACTGATGTCACGATGCAAGCGGGTCGTGATGTTTGGATGCAAGAGATCGTAGCTAACGAAGCAACGACTTGCGAGCCAGAGTGGGTAAGCGCTGAGCACCCTCTATTTATTCTTTATACCTCTGGCTCTACTGGTAAGCCAAAAGGCGTGCAGCACTCAACTGGCGGCTACCTCTTGTGGGCAATTCTCACAATGAAGTGGACTTTTGATATCAAGCCAAATGATGTGTTCTGGTGTACTGCTGATATTGGTTGGGTAACAGGTCACTCCTATATAACTTATGGCCCACTCGCAGTTGGGGCTACAGAGATCGTATTTGAAGGCGTTCCAACCTATCCAAATGCTGGTCGTTTCTGGGACATGATTCAAAAACATAAAGCATCTATTTTCTACACAGCACCAACTGCGATTCGTTCATTGATCAAAGCATCTAGTAATGATGAAGCCGTGCATCCAAAGAGTTATGACTTATCTTCATTGCGTCTCTTGGGTTCAGTTGGTGAGCCCATCAATCCAGAAGCGTGGATGTGGTACTACGAGCATGTTGGTAACTCCAACTGTCCAATTGCCGATACATTCTGGCAAACAGAAACTGGCGGTCACATGATTTCACCATTACCAGGTGCAACTCCAATGATTCCAGGTTCATGCACATTACCTTTGCCAGGCATCATGGCGGCGATCGTGGATGAAGCAGGCATTGATGTGCCCAATGGTAACGGCGGTATTTTGGTTGTGAAGCGCCCATGGCCTTCCATGATTCGTACGATTTGGGGTGATCCTGATCGCTTTGTTAAATCGTATTTCCCAGAAGAGTTGGGCGGTACTTTGTACTTGGCTGGTGACGGCGCAATCCGCAATAAAGATACTGGCTACTTTACTATTACTGGTCGTATCGATGACGTATTGAACGTATCCGGTCACCGTATGGGCACGATGGAGATCGAATCTTGCTTAGTGGCTAATCCATTAGTTGCAGAAGCGGCAGTGGTTGGCCGTCCTGATGAGCTGACTGGTGAAGCTATTTGCGTATTCGTAGTTCTTAAAGGTGGTCGTCCAACTGGTGATGAGGCCAAGAAGCTTGCTACTGAATTGCGTAACTGGGTTGGTAAGGAGATAGGCCCAATTGCGAAGCCTAAGGATGTGCGCTTTGGTGATAACTTGCCCAAGACCCGTTCTGGCAAGATCATGCGCCGTCTTTTGCGCGTTATTGCTAAAGGCGAGGAAGTTACTCAAGACACCTCCACCCTGGAAAATCCACATATCTTAGATCAGCTCAAAGAGTCTCTGTAAGCCGCTAAACAAGCTTTTAGAGGTCGCCCCCTTCGTCAATCGTATAATTAACGGCTGTACGGAAGGGTGGATGAGCGGTTTAAGTCACACGCCTGGAAAGCGTGCGTAGGTTAATAGCCTACCGCGGGTTCGAATCCCGCCTCTTCCGCCATGCGTTAAGAAAGCCACCTTCGGGTGGTTTTTTCTTTATAACTTCCCGTAATATCTTAGAAGTTCAGTAAGAAAAGAAATAAATTGAAATAAAGCGAAATAAAGCGAAACAAAAAAGTTATACAAAAAACTAATTACAAGGTAGAGAAAATATGATTTTTGCAATTTTATTAATGGATAAACCCGGCACTGCTGATTTACGCATTCAGATCCGTCCAGAGCATCGCGCATACCTAGCGCAGCTTTCAGATCGCATGGCCTTTGCAGGACCCCTGACAACTGATGATGGCAAAACTACATTAGGCAGTTTGATTGCAATTGATTTCCCTAGCAGAGCTGATGTAGACGCATGGCTAAAGGATGAGCCTTATACCAAAGCTGGCGTTTATGAAAAACCAATTATTCATGCCTTTAATAATATGTGGGAACAAAAGGCAGGCTTTCCTCCTGCAAAATAATGCCATGATTTAAGCAGGGCTGTTACTTTTGATATATCATCGGATGATATATTAAGAGTAATGAAAAAACGTGGGCTTACTACTCTTTTGGATTTACATCAGGAGGTCATTGATCAAGGTGATGGTTACTGGGTAAAGATAGAAGCTTGGGAAGTTGAGCTTAGTGAAGGAATGCCTCACGGCATACGTTATTCATTAACCTTGCATAGCCCAAAAGGACTGAGAATTCTGGGTTATGACAATGCTCATGCGGTAAGGTTAAGAACAGGCTATTCAGGAAGAAAATTAGCATACGACCACAAGCATCGCAGTTCTACCGATCCTGGCATTCGCTATGACTTTAAAGATGCACATGGACTCTTGCGTGATTTTTTTGCAGATGTTGATAAGGTCTTAAAACTGGATAAACAGAAATGAAAGTTATCAAAATTGGGATTGCATCACAAAAAGATATTCGGGCGCGTATTTTGGCTATCGCTAAGGGCGAGCTAAAGCCTAAGGCAACTGATCCAAAGATTTGGTTCACCTCAATGCGATCCTTGGCGGAAGTCTTGAGCGATGAAAACAGGGCTTTATTGCATGTCATTAGAGCTTCCAAACCAGTATCAATTTCGGAACTGGCAGAGCTGACTGGAAGAAAGCAGGGAAACTTATCTCGTACGCTTAAAACAATGTCCCATTACGGCTTGGTTGAAATGCTGCAAGAGTCCAGGGCCATCAGGCCCGTGGCTTGCGGTGATCGATACGAGATAAGTCTTCGATAAATTAAAGCGGCTTGATTTGTAGTTTTCTAAACTTAATAATGCCGCCAGCCGATTGTAGGGCGATTGGACCCTCTGCAAATTTACTATCCTGGCCATTGGCTACGGTGACAACGCCATTGAGTATGACTTTAAAGTTGGAGCCGTTTGCAATAATCTCCATGGTGTTCCAACGTCCACCTGCCTTGGGAACTGGGTCGACTTTGGCCACGTCCACAATCGCACCAGTTGCGTATGCTTGCTCGGGGCGTGTATCCCAAATATTGACCTCATAGGCGTTTGCTGCAGAGACTTTAGAAGGGTCTTGGCAGCGAATAAAAATACCGCTATTGGTATTGGACTCGGCATAAAACTCTGCCTTGATAACAAAATTTTTGTAAGACTTAGTGCTCACTAAAAAACCAGAAGGTTTATTGCCTTCCACAATGCCATTGCCGATCACCCAGTTCGCGCTGCCAATAATGTTCCAACCATTCAAACTTACGCCGTCAATGAGGTCTGTAAAGCCATCTGAGTTTTGGGCATTTGCCATGCCGCCAATAGTTAAAGCGAAAAGAGAAAAAACTGATAAGGCAAGTTGCTTTAAAAAGGTTTTCATAATGTCTCCCGAGGATATTTATTGTGTATAAATTTCATTTTTACTGATATTGGGCTATAAAGACAAGTCAGCAATATGAGTCTAAGACACCAGGGATGTGAAAAGAGGGGGTAGCACTCGATATTGAGATCAGAATCAAGTAGACTTAAGGCCATGAATTCAACAAAATTTCGCATACTCTGTCTTGCAACGGCTTTGACTTCTCTGAGCCTTGTAGGTTGTGGCTCGATCGAATCTGCCGCTCAAGACGACTGTACATCGATTGGCTGGCAGATAGATAGCAAAGGCTATCAGGAATGCTACAAAGCTAGGATCTATGAACGCAAACTGGACTACTCATTGCCCCCTGGGGACAAGCCATCCCCATCTCTCTTGTAATCAGGG
>Ga0214171_1000038_pt1 | contig 50079 bp, 58 predicted proteins | sample TroBogEpilimnion_40_FD_153009 | JGI IMG/M metagenome (GOLD analysis project Ga0214171, IMG submission 153009) | Freshwater microbial communities from Trout Bog Lake, WI - 02JUL2007 epilimnion | ecosystem: Environmental > Aquatic > Freshwater > Lake > Epilimnion/Euphotic zone | place: Trout Bog... | reverse complement strand
ATCATTTAGGAGATGCGCCAGCAATTGCTAAACTGAATGAAGCTATGTTGTATGGCCCTGCCGACATGATTACACCACTGATTACACTAGGGCTAATACCCGCTAACTTGGGATATCGTTTTAATAAAACGGGCTATATAACGCCTGCTCCAGGTATTAAAATTACAGCTGTAAAAGCAGAACACTCCTCTTTAAGTGTTTGGAATAATCCCGCCACTGGAAAGAATGAGTCTCATCCAGCTGGAGAGGCTGTTGGATACATTATTCAGCTAGAAAATGGCTTAAAAATTTGGCATATGGGTGACACAGGCCTATTTGGAGATATGGCTTTTATAAGTCAGTATTACAAGCCTGACTTAGTGATGATTCCAATTGGCGGAAACTTTACAATGGGCCCTGAAGACGCTGCTTATGCAATTAAAAATTGGATAAAGCCAAAGGCTGTTATTCCAATGCACTATAACTCGAACCCTTTGACAAAAGGTACCCTAGCAGAGTTTCAGGATGCTATGAAAGGAAGTGGAATAAAAGTTATACCAATGACAGAAGGCCAATCAATAGAGTATTGATTAATAAAATAAGCCCCTCAAGGGGCTATTTTTTTTATTGGTTTAGGCCTACCGTACTTATAGTAACGGAAGTTTCTAGTCTTTTAACAGATCTTAATTAGCTAGAATCTTAAAAAGAGGATGGTTAACCGGTATTTCTTCATTCTTAACGGCTTCGACCATATCTGGAAAATACTCTATAACTTTCTCTGATTCAGGAAATAACATAGACCACTTAGTAAAACATCTGTAGGCAATAGGTTCTTTTGATAAGAGTTGGATATCTTTGTGTCTAGTATCTAGTTGAATCTTATTCCAAATTCTATCAATAGAATTTGAATCTCCCTCTATCACTTGAGCAAACTGCCCATTTTTATAAATCAATAAACCGGTAATGTTATATTTTTGATTATTCAGAAAGGAGTGGGCTAATAACCTCAAGTTTCCAAGAAAAGAAATTTCTACCACTGCATTACTGGTATAAGATAAAGAAATTAAACGATCAGGATTGTCCATTATTAGATTTAACCATGTCATTATTATTGTCACAATAGAGAGTAGCCCTAGTATTTAACTTGTTTATAGGGACTTTTGACTTGAATTTAATCCTCTTTGGCGCAACAAATAACTATCAAATTTATCTTTTATTTAATTTATAACATTGGGTGAAAGTATTCATAAAAAATAGTTAAACCATTTCGCAATAAATAATTCATCAAAACAAAGACAGATAAATATTTTAGACTTATGAAATTTTTATAAGAGTACCGCTTTAACTAAGTTGTATTTTGCTTAATCTATAAAAAAATAAATTGCTAGTCAATAAAATTAAGACTTAAAAAGAAGACCCTGGTTGTTTCAAGAATTCAATTTCTTCAGGCGTAGACAATCTTCCTAAAATGGTATTACGATGTGGATAACGTCTAAAACGCTCAATAATTTCTATATGACGCGCACTTGATTTTGCATATGACTCACAACCTTCTTGAGCAAAAAAAGGTTTCGAATAATTATGTATCATCAACGATTCACTATGCATCATGGGCATATATAAAAACCCTTTTTGATCAGGCGTCATATTTTTATCGGCACCATTTTCAATTGCTATTTGAGTGAGAATTAAAGCTACAGTATCACTAGAGAATGATTGTGGAAGATTGCGATACATGTTTCTAGAAAACTGATCTAAGATAATAATTTCAGCCAAACGACCAAGAGGCTCTGATCGCCATTCAAATAACTCTCCGCGACTTGCTTGGAGATGAATCCCTGAAAATCTTTACAAAAGCATTTGATCAAATGTTTCAGATTTAGTCCACCAGTCTTTGGGTGATATTTCTTCAAACCAAAATTGGATGATGTTTAGATAAGTCATATAGTCCTATTTATTGTTACACAATGAAGGCAACTCTTTCAAAGTCATTTTTAATTTTATTAATGAGCTCAATTTATAACATAAGCAAAAGAATAAATTTGTACAACATTTATTGTGTCAATTAATACAGTTTGATAATAAAAATATTTTTATTGCAAACACTAAATATTTTCATTACGTGCTGATAGGATTCGAATAATGTTAGGTAAATTAATTTTTCATCACTGGAGATTTATTATGAATAGATTAACAAGTTACTCTTTAATAGCAACTATTGCATTTATTGCTGGAGATTTAAGCGCTAGCGTAGTTAATAAAATACATCCAAAAGAGCTCATTAACCCGTTAATTACCTTCGTTGAGGAAAGTTCAGATCAGTTAGATATTGATCAAAGTGTAAAGAATAAGGAACATAAGACTTTAAATATAGTTCGTAAAGACATAATTAGAGCTGAAGAAACTCTTCATAGTAAACTATTTAAAGGGAATAAAGACTCTTCAAAACTTGTTTTTGACTATACAACTGGACAATCAAATTAGATGTCTGAAAAAGCTTTTAGGTAAGTTTGAAATAGACTGCTTCTATAGTACAGATAAGCAGAACCTCAGAAATTTAGGGCACCTTAATTCTTAATACTTTAGGTTAATGAATAGAATGTTGTGCCCTAATAAATTTAAATTCAAATACCCTCAATAATATTAATGACGGATTGTGCATTATCGTGTCTTCCCGAAACAATAGATTGATATTCAGGACTGTTGTACCAATTAAGAGCTGCTTCCTTATCTTCAAATGCCATAATCACAATACGCTTAGAGGGAAGCGCTCCTTCGACATTAGTTATATCACCGCCTCTAACTAAATATTTGCCACCGTATTTTTCAACTATTGCGGGAACGTATTGACCATACTGTTCAAAATATTGTTTTTCATCAGCAACGTTAACTTGACCTAAAACATATGCTTTGGGCATAGTGACCTTTAAATTATGAAAGATGTTTAAGGATATCTCATTAGAACTATTTTTAAAATACTTTTAATTAATTTAAATCACTCTTATTATTCTTAAAAAGTTAAGCTCTTGTTAATGACTTAATAAAATTGATGTTTATTGATGAGTTTCCAAACTCATCCAATAAATGTGCACGATTCCCAATTTCAAATTCTACAAATTCAAAACCGGGTGCAACAGCACAGCTGACAAGTGAGTAGGATGTTTCTATTAATGGTTTTGCTGCAAACCAAGTATTTGCTGGAATAGTAATTTGAAGTTGTTTTGTATCTAACCCTAATTGAATTGTTTCTAATGCTTTATTTTGATTAAATAGATAAATCGTTAAATCACAGCCCTGATGAAAAAACCAAGTTTCGTCAGAAGATATACGGTGCCATGAAGAAAAATCTAGACCTGAAAGAAGGTAATAAATACAGGTATAAGCACTTCTTATAGTTTGGCTATTAATCTTGTTGATGAGTAGGTTGGATCTATATGTTTCTTTATAAAACCCACCCTCAGGGTGAGGAATAAGATTTAAGTCTTGAATAATATTTTTGAAGTCATCCATAAATTCGAGATTAATTGGTTAAAAATATTGAAGATATTACAACTCGTTTTTTATGTGGGTTTGTAATTGATCTAGAAAAAGGTGTTGTCCTCGGTGAACTTGATTAGACCATTCTTGACCTGAAGATTCATTTGCCTCATCAGATATGTATTTATAGGATATCCAATCAATTTTATGTTCATGTGCAACACTGGCTATCGCGAATAATTCCATATCGACTACATCAACTTTATTTTGAATTAACCACTCATCTTTTTGAGTAACAAAACTATCACCGGTTCCGCAAAGATAACCATCTAGGATAGAAACATGTTTATTGGGTTTGATCGAAAAAGGAGTTGACCCTCTTGGCGCAAGAGGTTCGGCAATCATGTCTCTTTGAATAACAGATCCAATTTGTATTAAACCCGAAAGATGTGACGTAATTTTTCCGACAGTCCCAAAATTAATAATTAGACTTGGGGAATAATCCATAATGGCTTTGTATGTAGCAATGCTTGCATTCACTTTGCCAATTCCTGAATAAATAATTGGGATATGAGAAGATAGGTTTTTAGGATTTAACTCATCTTCTAGAGCGACAATCACAACCAGAGAATTTTTCATTGCATATGAATTTATTAGAATATATACCTACAGTACCTGATTTCCCAAAACCAGGGATTATGTTTAAAGATATTTCACCTTTACTGGCAAATCAAAACGCTTTTTCCTTTGCCATTGACCAATTATATGACCTTAGTAATACGTATGATTTCGATTATGTTTTAGGAGTTGAATCTAGGGGCTTTATATTTGCTACTGCATTGGCTCAAATTTCAAAGAAAGGCTTGGTTTTAGCGCGTAAACCCAATAAGTTGCCGAAAAAAGTATTTTCAGAAAAATACGGATTAGAGTACGGCGTTGATGCTTTAGAAATACAACAAGATATATTGCCAAATAAGGTAAATGTTTTAATTATTGATGATGTTTTGGCAACAGGAGGTACATTACTTGCTGCTGCGAATTTAGTTAAGAAAACAGGTGCTAATGTTGTCGGTACTCTAGCCTTGCTTGAAATTGTAGAACTTATGGGTCGTGAAAAATTAGCTAACGAAAATATTCAATCAAGCTCCTTGATTCAAATCTAAAGTAGATTTGAATATTTCAATGTATTAAAAAGAGTCTGATGGTTGGAAATTTGGATTAATGATAAAAATAATTGCAACGCTTCTAATAGGAATTTCTTCAATTTCATTTGGAGAAATTATTTCTATCCCTAATCCTAATGAAGGATTTTTTTATCCGAAAGAGGATACTCAAACAATTTATTTATCGAATAAGGAGTCCATAGCAAGCTTGATATTTTTACCCGGAGGAACTGGCTCTTTTGGCACTGCGCCGGGTAAACCAGAAATTGAGAAGTTTTTTGCACTTACATCTATAGCAAAAGGATTAAATCAAGGTGCAAAATTAGATTTCGTTTTTATGGATAGCCCATATGAGCTATCTCCAATGAATACAAAATCTAATTTGGGCATTAGGAGTATGAAGGATCACTTGGATCGAATTAAGAGTGTGATAAAAACCTTTTCTCAAAAAACTCAAAAACCTGTTTGGTTAATAGGGCATAGTAATGGTGCTTACAGCCTTTCTTCTTTTCTAAATCAGTCCCCTGAAAATCAAAAAATGATCAAGGGTGCTATCTTTAGTGGCGGTAGAAGTGAAAGGTTTTTAAAAGGAGAGTTTAATTTATCAATCCTCATATTGCATCATGAAAGCGACCCATGCCCTCATACAAATTATGAATCTGCCAAAAGCTTTTATGAAGATATAAAAAAACAAAATAAAGGAAGGACAGAGTTCGTGACAATTGTCGGAGGTACAAACTCAGGAGAGCCTTGTTTCTCGACTGGAAGTCATCATATGTATTCTGGCTCATATGGACAATTCACAGAGTCAGTTGTGAAATTTATATCCGAAAATTAAGTCTGAGTTGATTTTGATAAATAGAGATCTTACTTTTATCTATGATCAAAAGAGCTTAAAATTACTTTATGCGCGTGATATTAATAGCAACCTACATATTTATATTTAATACATTTTTTATGCCACTAAGTGGTATGGCTCATGAATATTCACATGAAAATCATGAGGGTACTGTTTCTATTCACTGGAGTGAAAACGAACCTAGCAATGGATTATTTTTAATTGTTCATGACGAGCATAAGCTAAACGCTGATTTGAATTCTGATGGAGCTCATATAGATCAGCATCAATGTCATCATATTTCAGTATTAGGCTTACCTACTAATATTGTTTCCCAATCGCGGGTTAATGAAAAAATATTTAATCTCATAGAACCACTTTTCTTCATTCAATCTTTCCCAAATCTGATTGAATACCCCCCCAAAAATACCTAAACAAAATATTTTCCGCTCAGTACTTTGACTGAGATTTATTAATTTGTTTAGGAATTCAAAATGAAAATCATTTTAAGAGGATGGCTCTTTGGAGTTATCTTAATATGTAACTCTGGCATGGTTAGCGCTCATGGAATTGCTGGTGATCGTTACTTCCCACCTACAATTTCAGTGGATGACCCGTATGCGGCATATGAGGCGCATGCTGGTTTTGGTAAAAGTCCTAATTTAGGTATAAATAACTCTAAATCGAATTTATGGATGGTTGGAGCAGGCGTTGAACCTTTCGACGGGTTTGGTATTGCAATAGATGCGATCTATCGAGATCCAAATAACAATCTTGACCCTTCAATAAATGGCTTTGATAATTTATATTATTCTGTAAAAAAAGAGCTAACCATTAATGAAAAACATGAGTATGCACTCACTTTAGGCCTTAATGGTCAAGTTGCAGGAACAGGAAGTTCTGGCGCTAATAATTTTTCCACATACATGCCAACTATCTTTTATGCAAAGGGTTTTGGTGATTTACCTAATTCGATGAAGCTATTTAAACCTTTTGCTGTATCGGGTGTATTGGGTTACCAAATGCCGACTGATCAATCTCAACCAAAAGTGTTGAACTGGGGATTTACCCTTCAATATAGTTTTATGTACTTAAATGACCACGTTAAGAGCACAGGATGGGGTGAGCCCTTTAATCACATGATTGCAGTCATAGAGTTCCCGCTGCAAACCTGTCTATCAGGCATTTGTAATGGACAAGTTCTTGGTTCAGTTAATCCAGGGGTAATTTGGGTTGGAAGAGACTTTAACTTGTCTGCTGAACTTGTTTTTCCCATTAATAGCTATTCTGGGCAAGGAGCTGGCTTTTTGTTATCAATCCATAAATTCTTAGGAAAATAAAGTTTGGATTATGAGCAACTCATATATTTAATTAGGTTCTTGCACCAAATTAGATAATTAATATGAGCTTTTTGTTTTGAATTATCACAAAATTGAATTAATATTTAAGGCTAAATCTAGAATTTAAGGAATTACTTTGAAGTAATTTAATATATCTAGGTAACAGTTAATTATTTAGTGAATAGGCAGATTGATCATGACTACAGTAAAACAATGCATTGGACAAAAAACAAACAAAATATTTGCTGTACAGTCATCTGATCCAGTAGAGCAAGTCTTGTTATTGATGCGTGATAACCGTGTACGGTCAATTTTAGTTATTGATAATGGAGAGTTGGTTGGGATTGTTTCGCAAGGTGACTGCGCTATAAAGGTATTACTACCGAATCATAATCCTAAGCAAGTTCCAGTTTCAAAAATTATGACTTCTAATCCGTTAACTGTTTCGCCTTCAAACTCCTTAGAAGAGTGTATGGCTATTATGGTTCACAAACATATTAGACATTTGCCTGTTGTGGAAAACAAAAAAGTTCTTGGAATTATTTCCGTAGGCGATACTGTTAAAAATATTATTGAATCGCAAGGTAGCCAAATTAAATTTTTGGAAACTTATATCAAAGGCCACGGAGCTTAATTTACGCAGGTTCAATTAAGCGCAATAAACAAGATAAGTCAACACCCATTGAGGGGTATGTGAAGACGAATATTCAACGTCGTAATTTTATTATTGGTGCTGGAGCAATTGCTGGGGTAAGCCTGGTCGGTTGTGCAACACGAGCCCAGGATAATGAAATTTTTGATGCTCACTGCCACATTATTGATAATCGATATCCAATTATTCCTAATCAGGGATATATTCCACCCTCATTTACATTAGATGAGTATCGTCAACAAACGATTCCTCTTGGAATAACATCAGGGGCAATTGTATCGGGGTCTTTCCATGGGTATGACCAAACTTATCTCCGCGCCACTCTAGCCCAACTTGGCCCAAGATGGGTGGGTATTACTCAAGTGCCTTTTGATATATCTGATCAAGAAATATTAAATTTATCGGCAATAGGAGTCCGTGGTCTGCGTTTTAATATTTATCGAGGACGGATTGATACTGTAGAAGATTTAAGATCATTGGCAATTCGGGTGCATGATGTTGCAAAATGGCATGCTGAAATTTATACAGATGCTGCCGCATTAAAGCCTCATGTTTCAGCAATTTCAAAGTTACCTCAAATCGTGATTGATCACATGGGAATGAATGAAAATGGTTTACCCGTGTTACTTGATTTAGTCGATGCTGGAGCAAAAGTTAAACTTACGGGCTTTGGTCGAGTCAATATGAATGTTCCTCAAGCAATTGAAAGAATCGCATCGAGAAATACCAATTCTTTAATGTTCGGAACCGATCTACCTTCCACAAGAGCTAACAGACCTTTTAATCCTAAAGATATACAACTTATAAAAGATGTTTTAGGACCAAAGGTATCTTCAAAAGCATTATGGAGTAATGCAGTAAATCTCTACAGACCTATTCTTTAGGATCATATTAGGGTAGATACTGATAAAAATCTTTCCATTTCTCATTAAAAACATTGCAAACTTACAAAACGTTATTAAAAACATAAAAGGAGAAATGAGATGAAACAAAAATTTTTTAAATCTGTTCTAGTCGTAATGAGTATCGTAGTAAGCTTTGCATTTGCCCAACAAGCGCCTGCTCCAAATCCAATGGATGATATACCTGAGGCCATGCCTTTTGATATTCCTTATGGTAATTCAATAACATTAGAAAAAGCCGATCAATTAATGAGTGCTGCTTTGACTGAAGCCAAAAAAAGAAATTGGAAGATGAATATTGCGGTAGTAGATCCAAGTGGTGCGTTGATTAGTTTTAAAAGAATGGATGGCGCGCAATTAGCATCTATTGCAATTGCAGAACATAAAGCCCGAGTAGCAGCGCGTTTTCGTAGAGATACTAAGCTTCTTGAAAATGCGGTCAACGTTGCTAAATTAAATTATGTAATAACTCTTGATGATGTGATAGCTTCACGTGGAGGTATTCCACTTGTAGAAAATGGCAAGCTTATTGGTGCAATAGGATGCTCAGGCGGAACTGGATCACAAGACGAGTTAGTGTGCAAAGTTGGCGCAGCTTTAATTAATAAATAGTTCTTAACAATTAAAAAGGCTTGCTATAAATTATTTAGCAAGTCTTTTTATTTTGAAACATGCAATTACAAAAAAATCTTGTTACTTGGTTTGAAATCTATGTTGATGAAATGCATAGAGCAAAAGCATTTTATGAGACAGTATTTAACTGTCAATTAATCGAAGAAAAAATAGATGACACTATTGAAGCATTTCGATTTCCTGGAGGCATGCCGGGTATTGGGGCAATGGGAGCATTAATGAAACACCCTTTACGAAAGCCATCAAAAGATGGCACGATCATTTATTTTCATTGTAAAGATTGTGAGGGTACATCACAAAAAGCAAAAGACAATGGCGGAGAAATTTTTAGAGTAAAAACTTCGATTGGTCAAGATGGATTCATAGCAATCATTGGAGACTCAGAGGGCAATGTGATTGGGCTGCATTCATTCCAATAAAAAAATTTTAAAAATTATGAGATTCATATTTCTATATAATTGGAAATATGAAAAACAATAATGCTATTAATGTTTTCTTAGCTTTAGGGCAAGAAACGCGCTTAAATATCTTTCGACTAATTGTTCGCTTCGGGGATACTGGATTAACACCTACTGAAATTATTGAAAGACTTGGGATTCCGAATGCAACATTAAGTTTTCATTTAAAAGAATTAACAAATGCAAAACTTTTAAAAGTTGAAAGACAAAGTAGGAACTTAATATATCAACCTAATTTTGAGACAGTAAATGAATTAAGTGATTTTCTTTTAGAAAATTGCTGCAGTGGAAAAAGTTGCGAAGTTAAAGTAAAAAAGAAAATCAAATGTTAGGCCGGCACTTTAATATTTTTTAATAATTGAAAGAGTTCTTTAAGTGAAAAAATACAATATCTTATTTTTATGTACCCATAATTCATCGAGATCAATAATAGGTGAAGCGCTAGCAAGCACTCATTTAAGTGAATTATTTAATGGATATTCAGCGGGCTCAGAACCAAGTTCAGAAGTTAACCCATATGCAAAAGAATTGGTTAACGAATTGGGATATGACTTATCAAAATTAAGAAGTAAAAATTGGGAAGAGTTTGCAGTGTATGAGGCTCCACATATGGATTTCATTATTACAGTATGTGATCAAGCTGCTGGAGAGCAATGCCCTTATTGGCCTGGTAATCCTGTAACTGCGCATTGGGGATTTCCAGACCCATCAAAAGTGGAAGGATCTGAGGACCATAAAAGGCAAGCGTTTAGAGAAGTAATGATTGGTTTAAAAAAGCGACTTGATATTCTGGCTAATATGCCATTAGAGACTCTAGACTCATTGGCACTTAAAGAAATTCACTCTAAGGTATGAAATCTTATCTTAGTGAATTTATTGGCACAGCCTTGTTGTTAGCAATCGTAGCAGGCTCAGGATACATGGGAGAAACACTAAGTTCGGGAAATGCTGCTGTTGCACTTCTAGGGAACAGTATTGCAACAGGAGCAGGATTGTTTGTTTTAATTACTTTATTAGGACCAATCTCAGGGGCGCACTTCAATCCTGTTGTGACAATTTTACAGTGGCAACTTGGTCATTTTGAAAAACATAAAGTAATTCCTTATTTAGCTTGTCAATTTTGCGGCGCATATGTTGGTATTCTTATTACTCATCTTATGTTTGAATTACCCTTGATACAGCATTCTATGAAAGTGAGAACGGGACTTGGAATGTGGGTGAGCGAATTTATTGCAACCCTCATATTGCTCACAACAATTTACATTGGTGAAAAACAGTCAAAGGAAAAATTGCCAATGTTGATTGCATTAATAGTAACAGCAGGATATTGGTTTACATCATCAACTTTTTTTAGTAATCCTGCAGTAGCGCTTGCAAGGGGTTTTACAAATACCTTTGTCGGTATTTCACCAAACAATGTATTCGGATTTGTAATCTCAGAGGCTTTCGCACTACTATTTCTAGTTATTGTTTTAAGTCAGATTAAAAAGAAAAAATAAGACAAAAATTTGAAAATATTGGGTAATTACAATCTAAGTATTGATTTGAAAATATCTTATAAACAATTAATTCAGGATTAAAAATGCTACTTATAACTTCAATCATCGTTTCACTATTAGCAATTTTATTTATTAAATTATCTTTTGCAGTTATTAAATTACGAAGAGCTAATAAAATTGGTTTAGGAACTGGTGGAAATGAAAGCTTGGAAAGAGCTATAAGAGCTCAGGGAAATTTTATTGAATACGTTCCAATTGGGGTCCTTATGTTAGCCACACTAGAATTAAATGGTGCTCCATGGTGGATGATTGCCATCCCCGGAATTTCTCTCATTGGCGGAAGATTTTTTCACTCTATTGGTATTAATACGCCTCCGCCAGATTTTAGTAAAAGAGTTTTGGGTATGCAGTTAACTCTTTTTACATTGATTGGACTAATTATCTTAAATCTTGGATGGACTATTTATCGCTTGGCTTTATAGGAATTAAACAACTTTTAGTTGAAAGATTTTCTTAATGAAATCCTATTCAGTTATTAATAGTTTTGATAATGAAGACAGAAATAGATGTGTCGATATTGTTAAGGACTTAGAGGGAACTTATCGCTTTCAAGAGTGGCGAAGAGACACAGAAGATTTAAGTGGTTGGTATTTGATGAGAGATAGTGATCCCTTTACTTTCCCAACTGAGGAAGATGCTATTACTGCTGCCAGCTCTTCGATAAACTGGTTTAGCAACTGTAAAAATTAAGTTAAAAACATCTTTGCGCAGTATATATAGCTGGGAATTCCTAAAATAATATTGAGTGGGAAAGTAATCCCTAAGGACATGCCCATGTATAAAGCAGGATTTACTTCTGGCATTGCATGACGTAAAACAGCAGGTACAGCAATATAGGACGCACTAGCTGCCAAGACCATCAAAAGAACAGAATCACCTAAGGGCAAATGCAATAGAACACAGAGTAATAGAGCTACTGAAGCATGAACGGGCGGAGCTAAAAAGGCGTAAAAGAATGTAATGGTCGGTTTACCCTTTAATTCTGAAATACTTCTAGCAGCAACTAAGCCCATATCAAGTAGAAAAAATGCCAACAGCCCTTTGAAGAGGTCTATCGAAAATGGTGCCATCACTTTGTGACCAGCCTCTCCTGATATGAGACCCACAAGTAAAGCTCCCAACAACAAGAGTTGCCCACCATCCGTAAAAGATTCATGAAGTACCTTACCTAAAGATGTATTTTTACTTGAGTTTTCATATTGCTGATTACGAATATTGTTGGCTAGAATAATCGCAATAATGATTGCAGGCGATTCCATAAGGGCCATAGCTGCTGCCATATGACCACCATAAGTAATATTACTTTGGTCAAGCACTTGGGACGTTGTGATGAACGTAACTGCACTAATAGATCCGTAAGTGGCAGATATTGCCGCAGCATCAAGTTTGTTGAGTTTAAGTTTTAATATGTTGTAGCTTAGAAGTGGAATGCAAATTGCTAAACCAACAGCTAAACCTAAGCTCATTGCAATTTCGAGAGTAAATCCAGATTTATTAAGGGCAAATCCTCCTTTTAAACCAAGAGCCATTAATAAATATAAAGATAGAAATCTAGAAATAGGTTGTGGAATTTCTAAATTGGATTTTACTAATCCAGCAAAAATACCGAAAATAAAAAACAGAATTGAGGGGTCTAGTAAATTTGTCATAAGGCATCCTTTTGAAAAATTCTAGTGTTGAAGATATATAAAGTAAAATCGTATTTAATAGAACTTTATATAGATAAAAATCTATGAATATAACTTTCAGACAATTACGTTTATTTTTAGCCTTAGCCGAAACTGGGAGTGTGAGTGTTGCTGCAAGAAGAATGCATGTAACTCAACCTACGGCCTCGATGCAATTAAAAGAAATTACCAATGCAATAGGACTTCCACTTTATGAGGTTGTTTCAAGAAAAGTATTTTTAACCGATATCGGAAAAGAACTAGCGAAGACAGGCAAAGAAATTGCTCAAGAGTGGGAAAAATATGAACAACAAGTTGATGCTTTGAAAGGTCTAACCAGAGGTAAATTAAAGGTTGCGGTTGTGAGTACTGCGAAATACTTTATTCCAAGAATATTAGGTGGTTTTTGTAATAAATATCCGCAGATAGATATTTCACTAGAGGTATTGAACCGTGATGGCGTTGTTAAAAGGCTTGAGGATAATCTTGATGACCTATACATCATGTCTCAACCACCCTTACATGTAGAAATTGAGGACGAGATATTAATGTCGAATCCATTATATTTAGTAGCGCCTCAAAAACATGACTTGGCTCATAAAAAGCAAATTACATTAGCTTCCTTAAAAAAAGAAAAATTCATACTTAGAGAAAAAGGGTCGGGAACAAGGATGGCCATGGAAGCTTTTTTTAAAAACAATAGTTTTAAACCTGATGTAAGGCTAGAGTTAGGTAGTAACGAAGCCATCAAACAAGCCGTAATAGGAGGGCTAGGCCTTGCTGTTTTATCAAAATATGCATTAGAAGATCAAACGGGTCAACATGATGTTGCAATATTAAATTGCTCTAAATTTCCAATTAAAACAAGTTGGCATATCGTATACCCTAAGGGTAAACAGCTTTCACCCATTGCAAAGATTTTTAAAGAACATTTATTGATAACAGCTTCTCAATGGGGTGAAGAATTAAACTAATAGGGATAAATTCATTTATACCCAAATTAATTAAAAATTTTTATGTTCAAACCAAATATATTTTCAGCTTGGGATGCTTATGGATTTAAATCTTTCTCCAATGATATTTTTGCGGGTATTTGTGTTGGTTGTATAGCCTTACCTTTATCAATGGCTTTTGCGATAGCAAGTGGACTAAATCCAAGCGTGGGCATTTTCACCGCTATTATTGCAGGAATATTAATAGCAAGCTTGGGAGGCTGTAAAGTTCAGATTGGAGGACCTGCAGGTGCATTTATTGTGATCGTCCTCGGTATCGTAAATACTTATGGCGTAAATAATTTACTCATCATTACTGCGATGTCTGGGGTACTTTTATTTTTAATGGGTTTATTTAGAGTTGGTGGATTGATTAAGCATATTCCTGAAGAGGTCATATCAGGTTTTACAAATGGTATTGCTGTATTAATTTTTGCAAGCCAGTTAAAAGACTTCTTTGGGCTAAGACTGGAAATTCCAGCTGAATTTATAAACAATATTAATGCTATTGGCCACCATATTAGTGAAAGTAATGTCCTTACACTAACAACTTCTTTGTTGTGTTTGTTTTTCTTATTCCTATGGAGAATCACTAAAAAGTATATGGGTATTCTGGGGCATATCCCAGAGATACTCATTGTGATGATTGTTTCCACAACTTTAGTCTACTTATATCAAATACCTGTTGAAACAATTGGAACAAGATTTGGTGGAATACCTCACCATTTTCCGAGTTTTGTTGTTCCTGAAATAATGCATTTTGATATATCAAAGCTTTGGATGCCAATTTGTACTTTGGCAATTCTTGGAGCAATTGAATCATTATTATGTGCAAGAGTTGCAGACACAATTACTCAAGATCAACATAACTCTAATCAAGAGCTAATTGGACAAGGCATCACAAATTTTTTATTACCATTTTTTGGAGGAATGCCTGCTACGGGAACTATTGCAAGAACCGTAACCAATATTAAAAGTGGAGCAACATCCCCTATCTCTGGTATTACTCACTCGCTAACATTATTAAGTATCGTCTTTTTTATTGGTGATTTTGCAAAAAATATTCCTTTGGCATGCTTGGCATCCATTTTGATTTATGTTGCATGGAATATGGGTGAATGGAAAGCCTTAATCTGGAAAAGAAACCATCCTTTAGCAAGTCAAATTTGTCTTTGGTTAGTGTTTATCTTAACTGTTGTATTTAATCTTGGGATTGCCATAGCTACAGGTTTAGTTTATTCAGTATTGATTCATATACTAAAAAAAGCAATAAATTTAAGTAAATAAAAATTAATACTTAATAATCGGTAGATATATCAATAGACTTAATCAATATTAGGTTATATTGTTAAAAAATAAAATAAGAAGGACGAGACAATGTTTATCAAAAAACCAATCATAAGATTTGTGGCGCTTTGCATTTTTGGATTGTTGCAAACAGCACTTTCATATGCCCAAGAAAGTTATCCCAGTAAACCTATTAAAATTTTAGTGGGTCTAGCACCCGGAGCTTCCACTGATTATTTGGCTAGGGAAATTGGCAGAGGCCTAAGCGATCGATTAAAAGTTCCAGTTGTTATTGAAAACAAGCCTGGGGCAAATACGATCATTGCCAATAATACTGTTGCAAAATCTCCTGCTGACGGATATACATTGTATTTAACGAATATAGTCAGTGCGATTAATCCTTGGGTATATCAAAACTTGCCATACGACTTTAAGAAAGATATGAAAAATATAATTCTTATTGGAGTTGCAGATAATGTATTTACAGTTACTCCAAAAATAGGGATTAATAATGCAAAAGAAATGATAGCGTTTGCCAAAAAGAATCCTGGTCAATTTTCATATGGATCCTCTGGCGTTGGAACAATACATAACCTATTAATGGAGTTAATTGCTGATCAGGCACATGTTCAGCTTAATCACATCCCTTATAAAGGGGCTATGCCAGCAATAACAGATGTATTGGGTGGAAATTTAAGTGGATATTTTGGAACAATTTCTTCACAACGAGAGTTCATTAAAAAGGGTGATCTAAAGCCCCTATTTGTAACCTCAGCTAAAAGATCAGTTTATTTACCAGATGTGCCAACACTTGCAGAGGCAGGATTACCTGCTATTGCTACGGGATACTGGATGGGTTTATCAGCTCCTGCTGGAACGCCTGACAGTATTGTGTCATTGCTCAATAAAGAAATAAACACACTCTTAGCCAATCCTGAACTTATTCAAAAATTTAATGGACAAGCAATTGATCCTATTGGTGGAACACCTAAAGACATGGATACTTTTTATGATTCTGAATTAAAGCTATGGAAGTCAGCCGCTGCGGCAGCAAAAATTGAACCAATTTCTCTGAAATAAGTACCTATAAATAATAAATAAATCATGAGTGAGACAACACAAAATTTCGATGTAATTATTATTGGTGCCGGTATAGCCGGCTTATCAGCTGGCGTACGCGCTGCAGAACTTGGTTTAAAACCAATTGTTTTGGAACAGGGCGTAGGAGTTGATTACCCAAATAATTCACGCATGTCGGGTGGAATACTACATATAGGATTTTATGATCCATATCGTCCTCCAGAAGAGTTAGAGCAAATTATTCAACGCCTTACCAATAACGAAGCTAAACCTGAGTTGGCTAAAGCTTTAGCTCATACAGGATCGAGACTAATTACTTGGTTACAAAGTAAAGGTGGAAAGTTTATGCGGTTTAATCCGCAAGAGGGTTATAAGTGGTGTATGGCTCCACCAAGGGCCCTAAAAGCCGGTATCGACTGGAAAGAACGCGGCCCTGATTTAATGATTAAAAGATTGGCCCTGGAATTAGTAGAGCGTGGAGGGGTTCTTCAATTAGGAACGAGAGTTAAACGCATCTTAATGAATCAAGGAAAGTTTGCAGGAGTTCAAGCTGAGCATGAGGGTGAGTTAAAAACTTGGAACGCATCCTATGGGGTTATTGCAGATGGTGGATTCCAGGCAAATCGAGAATTATATGAAAAAAATATAGGATCTAACTTTGATCAGGTTTTTCAGAGAGGCGGAAGAACTGGTCGAGGCGATGGTTTAAATATGGCTTTAGAGGTGGGCGGTATTCTAACACCTGGTAATAAATTTTATGGACATGTTTTATGTAGTGATGCAAAGATAAATGACTCAGTTTGGCCTTATCCAGAAATTGATGCGATTGCAACTGCAGGAATGGTGGTGAATCAAAAAGGAATTAGGATTGTAGATGAGGGGCGTTCAGGAGTTCATTTAGCAAATCAATTAGCTTCATCAACAGATGCTGAAAAATTATATGCAGTTTTTGATCAAACAATTTGGGATGGTCCAGGTACATCAGCAAGAATTCCAGCAAATCCTTTGCTAGAAAAAGCTGGAGGAACAATTTTAAGGGCTGATAGTGTTGAAGAGTTGGCTAAAAAAATGGGAGTGCCATCTGAAGCTTTACAGCAAACCCTTAATCAATACAATGATGCGTTAAAGAATAATAAATTACAGGAATTGCCAATAACACGATCAAATTTGGTGAAACCATTCTTGGTAGAAAATTTACCATTAATGGCAATTCCAATATGTCCTGGCATCACATACACAATGGTTGGAATTGACATAGACCAGCATGCACAAGTTTTAGATAGCCAATCTAAGCCTATTCCAGGATTATTTGCAGCTGGTGCAACTACAGGAGGTCTAGAGGGCGGTAAAGATTCTGCATACATTGGAGGTCTAATTAAATCAGGTAGCTTTGGTCTTCTTGCTGCTGAAAGAATTGCAACTCTTGAGGGCAAACAGGTAAGTTATGAGCAAGTAACTCAAAATGAAAAAAGTGAATCTAGCACTTCTGAAGCCCATCAAGAAACAGTTAAAACACCTTATGGGCTAGATAGATTTCCTATACTAAAAACGACAATACATCATGGTAGAAAGATTGGAGTTGCGTTAGCTGTAATCATTTATATGCTTACTATGTTATTGACTTCTCAGTTAGCTATTGGTTGGCAGTTGCTATTTGCTACAGGCTTAAGTCTTACGATACTGATCGTTATTTTCGGAATAGTGGAATTAGTTCAACTTATTACTGAATTTTTGATGCCTGAGTAATTTTTAATTACAAAATTAGCATCTTGAATATCTGCTTTAAAATAAGATTTTTAAAGTAGATATACTGACAACCATGATCAAAGTATTAGCCAATAAAAAATATCTTTTTAAAGGATTATTTCTAGCCTTTGTTTTAACTCTTAGCCAATACTCTGCAGCTCAAAAATCTATAATCGTTTCATCAACAACATCAACTGAACAATCAGGCTTATTTAGTTATTTATTGCCAGAGTTTGAAAAAAAATCCAATATTCAAGTAAAAGTAGTGGCTGTTGGGACTGGACAGGCATTAGACATTGGTCGCAGAGGTGATGCAGATGTCGTTTTTGTGCATGATAAACCTGCAGAAGAAAAATTTGTTCAGGAGGGATACTCTGAAAAAAGAATAGAGGTCATGTATAACGACTTTGTCCTAATTGGACCTACGAGTGATCCAGCAAAAATTAAAGGACGCAAAGACATATTAGGAGCTTTAAAAGCAATTGCAGAAAGCAAGGCATTATTTTTATCTCGAGGTGATAGAAGTGGAACGCATGCTGCAGAATTAAGATATTGGAAAGAAGCTGGCATAGATGTTGCCAATAACTTCAATTGGTATAAAGAAAGCGGTTCTGGCATGGGACCTGCTTTAAATACGGCCTCAGCGATGAACGCATATATCTTATCGGATCGAGCAACATGGCTAACATTCAAAAATCGAGGTGATTTAGCAATACTCGTAGAAGGTGATTCAAGACTATTTAATCAGTATGGAGTCATGTTAGTTAATCCTTCAAAGTTTCCTAATGTTAAGAAAGTTGAGGGACAAACTTTTATCGATTGGCTTGTTTCTAAAGAGGGACAAGATACTATTGCTAATTATAAAGTTGGTGGCGAACAGCTTTTTTTCCCGAATGCAAAAAAATAATCTTAACTAGTTAAATATTATTTTTTGTTTGATGTAGATTCGATGATTTTTAAGCTTGGATAAGCTTCGTCTACTTGTTCGCAAACAACTTTTGCATGAACCCAATATCGAAAAAATGAAGTATTTTTTGGTAAAACATCTGCATTTAAAGAAATGACACGTATAAGATGATTATTTTCTTCTTTTTCATTAAGAATAGCAGTGCTTGAAGTTGTGTCTAGCCACTGGATTTGTTCGTACTCTTTGTTATTTTTAATAAATTGATTCGTTGCAGAAATACAGATAACAATTTCAGGCCTTTCACTCTGAATGATGAGGCTCTTAAAGTCTTTGGAGCGATGAATATTTACTGGTGACGCAATTGCTTGGGAAGAGATAAAAAAAATACAACAAAAGAGTTTAATAAAAAAATACTTTTGGTGGGTGTATTGGAAGGCCTTAATCATTTATAAACCCCTTGACCCTTAGTGTCTTGCACCAATTTCCATGATGACTTTATTTTTTTTACTAGGTTTGGGTCTGTAAAACTAATGTAATTATTATCTTTTGCTAATGAAGATCCTGATGAAAATATCCAATCAAAGAATGCTAAGGTTTGTTTTGCATCATTGCTTACATTATTTTTCGTGTGAATTAGAACATAAGAGATTCCAATAATTGGCCAGCTATCAGGTCCAGGAAGTTGGTTTAAGGAATCATAAAAGCTTTCCCTTTTCCATTTCGCTTGTTGAACTGCGTGCATGAAATTATTATAGTTTGGCTCAATAAATTTACCATCTGCATTTTCTAAACGGACTGTTGTTAACTTATTATTTGTAGCATAAAAATATTCTACATACCCAATAGCACCCTCAGTTTCAAGAACTGACTTTGAAATACCATCATTACCATTTTTACCTTCACCTGAAGGCCACGATAGGGTAGAGCCGATGCCAAGGGTATTATGCCAATCATCGCTGACTTTAGAGAGGTAATTGGTGAATGTAAACGAAGTTCCAGAACCATCTTTTCTGTAAAGTGGCTTGATACGAATGTGTTCAAGTTTTACAGAAGGATTTATTTGGGCAATAGATGCATCATCCCAATAAGTTATTTTGCCCAGATAAATATTTGCCAAAATCTTTCCAGACAGATTTAGTTCGTTTGCACGAATGCCTGGAAGATTGATAACGGGGGTAATTCCACCAGCCAAAAGTGGAAACTGAATTAAATCATCTTGCAACAATTCAGCTTCTGTGAGACCAATATCGGTAATAGCAAAATCAACTGCTTGAGCAGTTATATTTTTAATTCCATTCGCGGACCCAATTCCTTGGTAGCTTATTTTGTCTGAAGTAATTGTTTGGTACTTACTAATCCAAATTTTTATAATGGGTAACGCGAGAGTTCCACCAGCACCATTAATCTCAGCTGCGAAAGATTCAATTGAAAGAATAAAAGCAAAAATACAAATAAAAAATTTAAATTTTGATTTATTCATTTCAAGATTGACAGTATTCGAAATCCGATTTGTTTTTATATTGAGAGGAAATATATACAAGCATTTCCCCTCAAATATAAATTCTAGTTTACAGTTTAATGCCAGATGGTTTTGCAGTCACATAACCTACAGCTGCACCAAACTTATCCTTATAGTTTTCGTTGACTAAAGGATCTAATTTGTCCTTAACTTTATCGTGCAGTTTAGGCAACCAATCTCCTGCGTGCTGGAAGTTTGATGTGAGATAAGTCCAACCATTGATATTGTCAGCTACACCAAGGCCAGTTGCTTCAGCTCCGGAAGGCATAGACATAATACGACTGAGCTTACGAGTATCAACGTTATATGCCCAAACAAAGTTATTGACGTGTGTTGAACTGTCTTCGCCGATAAACAAGGTTCTCATTTTTTCAGAGAACTTTAAATTATCTGGGTTAGATACCATATCTGGATTCGCCAGATTACCAAGTGCATCTTGAGCGATATCTTCGCCCTTAATAATTGGATACATTTGGCGAGGCATCCATTCACTTGCGATAGGATTTCCTTCATGATCTTTTAGGCCACCGGATAATTGATGAGCAAATACACCACCAGCAATTAAAGCCTCATTCAATGCGATGCCGCTATTTGCATTCCAGCCTTTACCTGTTTTAACCATTGAATCTTGGATATTTTGTAATGCTGTATAGGCAATCTTATCTTTAATGTTAACTGTCGTACCTTCCATTTTGCTAAAGCCCATACTGCCACCCATTAAGTATGCATAGCGATGTGTTTCGAGGAAGGCTGCAGCTTTTTCCATGCCAGGTTTAATTTTTACCCAATTAGCTTGGCCGTCATAGAAAATTTTCGTAAAACTTGAATCATTTGGATCTGCTTTTAAAACAGTCATGATATCGCTTGGTTTTAGTTGATCAGCTAATGTTCTAATTTCAGCACTTGTAGCGTGACCTAATTTAATCCAACTCAGAGAAACTCCAGCATCGCCAGGATTGATAGAGAAACCTATACCTAATTTAGCAACATAAAGCGTACCTGAAGATAAGTCTTTTTCTTTATCAGCTACAAAAACAAACAATCCACTATTGGTGTAGTCGTCACCCATTAAAACTGTTCTATTGTCGGGCATGACTTGTACAAGTTCGTGAGAAATTCTGCCCATACAATAATGTTTAACTACTGTTCCGGTACCGTCTGGATGGACAGTCACTTCAGGCAAGTGGCCATAATGGTATGGGTTGGCAGTAGATTCATTGCCATATAGGTTTTTACTGAAGTCCTTAAAACGCTTATTCTCTGCTATAAAAGCCGCATCAGGTTCATACTCTTCGCTTGATAAATGTGTATTCCAAGGAGATAGACTTGCACCACAGGTTATCCATAAACCGTTTGCTGAGGAAGTATCTACATTGTGATACTTAACAAGTGTTAATTTGCCGGTGTTTGGGTTTTGATCCAAAGTTAAAACAGCTATAGGTGAAGGAAGAGTTCCATATACTTTATCTCCCTTAAGATTGGAGGTTGTATATTCAAACTGCACAACCGCAAAGACAGCATTACCCTTAACGCCCTTAACTTTAGCTGATGGAAGTTTTAGCAAGGAAGTGCCATCGGGGCAGTCCGAGAACATATGACGTTCCTTACCAGCCACAGAGTTATCCATGATAGGACGATTTTGAATATCGTAGTATGCACCTGCGAGTGTCTGAGAACCCTTACCATCTGGAACCATATTTCCTGAAACAAAAAATGGCTCATATGATAGTTTGAATGACTTTTTTAGGCCATTAGTGTAATTAACCTCTAACTCTGAACCGATTTCTGTTCGCGCCATTGCTGCGGGATTATCAAGAGAAGGAGCTGGCATCGATGTAAAACTAACGGATTCGACTTCAAGACCTTTAGTCGCAGCTTCTGCTAATTGCGAAGAGAACCCCAAAATCCCGCCAGAAGCAATTGGAAACATTGGTGCTGAGGCAGCTAATTTCAATATGTCGCGTCGAGTTATTTTGTTCATAAGATTGAGAAAAAGAGTAGTTGAATAATCTCCTATTCTATAAAAAAAATATGACATACAGATTGTTGGAGATAATTTTAAAAATTGAGTAAAATCTCATAAATACTTGATTTAAAATGTAAATTGTTACTAATTGAGCTGAGATTTTAAGTGTTTTAAATTTTTTAGAAAGCCATAATTTAGATCTCATGACCAAAAAAAATTCCATTAAGCCCATTTCTTTAGAAAAAATTCTTTTTAGCCAAGGCTTTGGCACGAGGCGTTACTGTAGAAGTTTAGTGTTCGCAGAGTTAGTGAAGGTTAATCAGGAAATGGTAGATGACCCCGATATGATGATATCAACGGAAGATTTGATATTAGATGTTGAGGGAAAAGAGTGGGAATATCACGAAAAGGCATATATTGCTTTTAACAAGCCTGCAAATTATGAGTGCTCTCATAAAACAAAGCATCATCCGAGTGTATATGGGTTGCTACCACCTCAACTCATTGAAAGAGGTATTCAATGTGTAGGCAGATTAGATCAGGATACAACGGGTTTGCTTTTGTTATCAGACGATGGGCAGTTTATTCATCAAATGACTACACCAAAGAAGAATATTGGAAAAAAATATCTTATTCATACAGCTGAAGAAATTCTTGATCACCAAATTGAGCATCTTTTAACGGGCGTAGTTTTAGATGATGATCCAGCACCTTGTTTTGCAACTGATTGTCGAAAAGTTAATCAAAATGTATTAGAGATGACGATTGTGGAAGGCAGATATCATCAAGTAAAAAGGATGTTAGCGACAGTTGGTAATCATGTCGATATCTTGCATCGCCTTTCAATCGGCAATTATGTTTTACCTGAAAATTTACTAGAAGGACAATGGAGATGGTTAGATGATACAAACATTGCTGATCTTTATCAGAGATAAATTTATGATTGTTCGATTTAGAAAACGGGCTATCTTTGCTTTGTTATTAGCCTTCAATTTTCCTGCACATGCTGATGAGTATAAATTTTATTCTGCTGCAGGCATTAAATTACCAGTGATAGAACTTTCACAAATATTTATTCTAAAAGAACCTAAAGTACTAATTTCAAATGACTTTGACACTGCAGGAGCAGCAGAAAAGAAATTTATTGCAGACGGAAAAAGCGCATGTTTAATAACAACCAAGTCTAGAATTGATAAAGCTCTTGGGGAGGGTGTTTTAAAAGGTGATGCACCAATATCACTTGTTGATACTCTCGCTGGAATTGCATATTCGGGAATACAAAAACCGCAAATTAAATCTGAAGAAGATTTAAAAAAAATATTATTAGAAGTTCATAGCATTGCTTTTTCTGACCCGTCAAAAGGCGCGACAGTTGGTCTTCACTTCTTAGCAGTTATAAAAAAACTCGGAATAGAAAAAGAGGTATTACAAAAATCCGTTATGGCTGATGATGGAGTTCAGACAATGAAATTAGTCATCAGTAAGAAAGTTGATCTAGGAATAACGCAAGTAAGTGAAATTGTGCAAGCAGATGCGAGTACTTTACTTGGGCCTTTTCCTAAAGAGTTTGAACTTTCCTCAAGGTACGCCTTGTGGTGTAGAGATTTTAAAGATGAGCGTGTAGTGAAATGGCTCGAGCTTTTAAAGTCAAAAAATGGTGAAGAAACCTTCTTAAAGCATGGCCTTCGACCTGTTAATAATTAAATATTTCAAATTAAAATTCTGCGTGGGCTCTGATGCCAAAAATATTGATTGGACCTCTAGCACTATTAAATGCAGGATTTTCAATTCTTTGATAGTCGGCTGTTAGATAGAGGTATTTGTGTGCTTTTATGCTGTAAAAGGCTTCAAAAATTTTCTCTCTATCGTATTGTAAGTTTCCGTCACCAATAAATGCTGTAAGTCCCCCACGATTAAGATAATCGATTTCGGATGCGCTAATACCATTAATTGCATAACCGATACCAATTGTGTCCTCAGGCCTTCCCCAGGAACTACCCTTGATAGAAAATCCACCAGATAAAGATTGGCTGATATCGAGAGTTTGAGTTTCAGTATTTCCAGTATTCCAACTCCATCTTGCAAAAAAGCCAACATCTTTTGATAAGGCTTGTTCAATATTTAATCCGTAACCACTTAAACTTTGATAACCATATCTAGTACTTAAGATATCTGGGGTAGTGCTTGTCCTAACACCGAGGTCTATTGCATCTTGGTAAGTTGACATGAAAGCGTTAGCTCTAAAGACAAGAAACCTTGCAACTCCAGGTTGTCCAAACAGAATATGTTGATGAGATACTTCTGCTTGGTCACCGTAGTTATCTTGTAAAGAATAGTCTAAGTCTGCGGTGTTTGGTACTTTAGGCATTGCAAGTCTTGCTACCTTGAATAACCAATCATCTTTGAACCACTCAGCAACAATACCGAATGTAAATCCTTTAGTATCAGCCGCATAGTTATATGCGCCCATTGAAAATAGTGAAAAATTTTGAAACTCAACACGTGGGTCATGGCTATAGGTATTGTCATCAAAAAAGTCTAAGGTATTAAATTTACCGACACTAATAACTAGACGATTTGTGTCTACATATCCTGCAAGTTGGTTTGCACTAGAGTCAAGGTATTCTCGCTCACCACCAAATTGGAAAGTTTGTTTTACATATGCTCTCGCGGTGTAGTAGATTGGGGGAGCAAATGCACCTTTTTGTAATTCGCCATTTTGAAAGCCACCCAAACCAACTAGTGAGCCTGTAAAGGGTGTGCCAGAAAACATTTCAGGATTGTAGTAAACCTCGGTGTTATCCCAAAGTCGCGCCCCAAGATAAATGGTTCCCGTTAAGCTATAGCTTCTTCCATCACTGCCTTCAGAACGGCTAAGTAAACTATTAGCACTGTTATACGGCGAGTAAAAATCATTATGCTTTTGGTTGATATAAGTGGACTGAGCATGAAAACTAAAGTTTTCAGTTTCTTCACTTTCTAAAGGGACGATGAGTTTATTTTCTCCTTTGGAGATTGCGACACTAGGCTCTTCTGCGCTAACAAAAGTAGTTATAAAAATAAATCCTAAGAATGTTAATAATCTCAACATCAAAATATCCAAAATTGACGAATTCAATAAAAATCACAAAGTTTGAAAATGATAACACAAATAAGAATCATTCTCATTTGAAGTTAATTAATTTCTCTTTACATTCTAGCTAAGCAAAATGTTAAGAATGTTAATCCTTGGTGCGGATTTATTTTTTTTTATTGAGATGAAGGAGCTTTATGTACTTATAGTAAGAGGATTGTGCGTTCGATACTGATAGCGCATATCCATGCCAGCCATCTAAAAATCCTAATTTAAGAAAATAAGTTCGGATAAATGCCCAAGAACCATGGAGGATTGCAGAATAAACTGTAGTGGATTTTCCATTCCGAAAAGCTTGTTCAGCTCCAAGGGTGGAGTATGAGTTCACCTTTTGTAAAACTTGTTCAAATGATCTATAACTATAGTGGAGTAGGTGATTGGACAATTTCTTTGATTTGCCATCAGGCAATAAACGTTCATGAACTAAATGATCAGAAAAATGTGCAGTCCCTTTTAAGAATAAACGATCAACATAATCAGGATACCAACCACAATGATGAATAAACTTGCCACAAAATTGACTAAGTCGAGGTATTGAAAAGCAAGTTATATCACCACGATTCAAAATAGCTTCTCTAATTTCTTGAGTTAAAGCAGGTGTAAGACGCTCATCAGCATCAATAGATAAAACCCAATCATTGGTAGCCTTATCAAGAGCTCGGTTTTTTTGTATTCCAAATCCGGGCCAATCATCTGTAATAAAAATCTTTGCGCCAAACTCTTTTGCAATTTCAATAGTGTCGTCAGTGCTTTGACTATCAACAATGATAATTTCAGATACAAGGTCCTGAATTGAAAGCAAACACTCCCTGAGATTTAAAGTTTCATTTTTTGTTATAAGTATCGCAGAGATGTTAGGCATATTAAATAATTAAAGCCAATAAAAAAATAAAATTAAGTTGTCATCAAAGTGTGTTCCAATCACAGATGAATATGATAACAATAGTAATCGCATCATACCACTATGGTCACTTAGCGGCTCACTGTATAGAGTCCATACTTGCTCAATCACAATCCCCAGCAAAAATATTGTTTGTAGATGATGGAGCATTTGATTGTGAACACCTACCAAAGCTGTATCCAGACATTGAATATGTATTGAGAAAAGAAAATCTAGGTACTGTAGAAAATTTTCAAGACATGCTTGATAGAGTGAAAACTGAATATGTCATGTTCATCGGAGCAGATAATTGGCTCAGGGCAGACACGGTCGAACTACTCTCAACAGCAAAAACCGACATAGTTACCTACGATATCGTAGTAACAGGTGAACTAAAGGATGAAATTCTAATAAGAGTCCCTGGGCAGACAAGAAGATATCAAGGTGATTACTACTGGGATAGAAAACAATTGCATCATGGTTCAATGCTTTATAGAACTAGTCTTGGAAAAAAAGTGGGATATAAAAAGAAACATGAGAATGGTAAGCACCCACAAGAAGATTGGAACTTGTGGGACAAAATGTTGGAAATGGGTGCTTCAGTTTCGAGTATTGAAGAAGGCCTTCTCTACTATAGAAGACATAGAGAAAACTACTTAAAATATGGTGTAGAAGAGCTTATAAAAGAGCAAAATAAAAAGTTATACAACTCTAATACTATAAATGATCTTACTAATATTACTTAGTTAAAACTTAGGTGAGATTATCATCTTAAAAGTTAATTGATCACCACTGTTCCAGCCGTAACCAAGCCCCATATGAACGCTTGTGCTGCTCATAAAAGTACCGGCAGTTTGTAACTCTACGATTGCAAAAATTTGTTTTGGAGCAGAATTCGGATCAACATTATTTACAGCAGATTGACCTTGATAATACTCAAGTCCATAACCGGTAATAGGCCCAATATTAGCTAATCGTATAGCACGTGTGTGATAGTTAAGTTCCCAATCGCTGTTTTGACCATCTGATCTTCCAGAATCAATTACAGGGTTAAAGGCTAAAGACCACTTATCATTTTTCCAGGCAATAATACCTCTTATTTCTGCGCCTTTACGTGGGTATTCCATACCAGTATTTAGTACAGAATATTCAAAATTTACACCAATAGCCCAGGGCTGAGTCTCTGAGTTCTGAATTGGCAACCACTTAATTCTTGGCTTATAACCCGCAGATTCATAACCATAAGTTGGCGTATAAATGGTTGGAAGGTAAAAGCCTAGCTCTACGGTTTTCGTCAATCCATAACTAAACTCAGGAGTTATACGTACCCCTGATTGTGAATAACGTTGATCGGGAAAGCTGGGAGAGTCTTGTCCCTTTAAAGTAGTGTTAGCGTGAATTTCAAGACCAAATTCCCCAGGTTCATTTATTTCACCATCGTAAACCTGTATTTCATCTAAAAAAACTGCATTTGCAATTGAAAAATGAAAAACCAAAAAAAGTGGAACAAATAAACGAAAAAGATTGTTTGACATTATTAGAAAAGGAAAAAAATTGAATAAATGATTTTAATCGGTACTAAGAAAACTTTCTTGTCGAAGAGTAAAGCGGATAAAGTAATTAGGTTGAATTTAAAAACTATCTTTTTAAAGCTAGAATATGACTTAAAACACAAAAACAGATAAACCAACTTATGATGCAACCGAATTTATATTTAGTACAAAAACTGCAAAATGCCCTGCAATTACATCAAAAGGGTAAGTTGGAGGATGCAAAAAAAGAATATTTATCCATTTTAAAAATCCAACCTAAAAATGCTGAAGTACTTCATGGTTTGGGATTAATTGCTTATCAAGAGAGTAAATATCAAGATGCGCTTAAATATCTTAATCAAGCAATAAAGCTATATGCAGATCCAAGGTTTTACAATAACCGAGGCACAGTTTACTTTTCTATAAAGAAGTTTACTGAAGCAGAAATTGATTACAAGAAAGCTCTGAAATTAGAGCCTTCATTTGAAGATGCACAATTTAATCTTGCAAATTTATACAGTGATATAAATAGAGCACAAGACGCTATCCAACTTTTTAATAAATTACTAGAAGTAAACCCATTAAATGTGGAGGTTCTTTTTAACAGGGGTAATGCATTAAAGAGAGAGAAAAATCTTGAAGAGGCAATCAAAAGTTATGATCGTGTAATAGAGATACAGCCATTTCACTTTAATGCAATGCTCAATCGAGGAAATGCATATTTAGGATTGGAAAACATAGATGAAGCAATTTCATCTTTTTCAAAAGCCTTAGAATTTAATCCAAATCTATTAGAAGCATTAGTATCTCGAGCAAGTGCATATTACGTCAATAAATCTTATGATTTAGCAATTAAAGATCATCAAAATGTTTTAGAGTTAAAGCAAGATCATAAAGAAAGTTATTTTGGCATAGCCAATGCTTTAAAGGACAAGCTATTCTTGAAAGAAGCTATTAATTACTATCAAAAAGCAATTGAAATAGATCCTGATTATTATGACGCTTTAACAAATCTAGCAAATACTTTAAGACGATTAAAGGCATTTGATGAGGCTGCTGTTTATTACAGTAAAGCAGTTCAGGTAAGACCAAATTCTCCAGAGCCATATTCCAATTTAGGAAACATTCTTCATGATCTTAAAAGAACAGATCTTGCCATTGACGCTTATGCCCAAGCATTAGAAATTAATCCAAAAGATGTAAGAGCTATTTATAACTTAGGAAATATTTTTAAAGAATTAAATCAACTAGATGATGCGCTTCGTAAATTTGAACATGTTTTAGAGATTGAGCCTGACAGTATTGAAACAAAGTTTGCCAAGGGAATGATTTTATTAACCCAAGGAAAGTATAAAGAAGGATTTCAGTTGTATGAGTATCGTTGGCAAAGAGATTCACTTATTAGAAAATTAAGAAAATATCCTCAACCGCTATGGACTGGTAAAGAGAATCTAAGTGGAAAAACTCTATTAATTTATATCGAACAAGGTCTAGGCGACACTATTCAATTTAGTAGGTTTATTCCACAAATTGCTGCAATGGGCGCAAACATTATTTTTGAGGTTCAAAAACCTCTTATTTCCTTAATGAATCAAATAGAAGGTGTCACAAGTGTTATACCTTATGAGTCAGAATATGAAAACTTTGACTACTTCTGCCCATTACTGAGCATCCCAGCAGTATTGGGTATTGAAGTGGAGGATCTTCCTCTTTCAAAAGGGTATTTAAAAACGAATACTGATTATTTAGATAAGTGGCAAAAAATCTTAGGTGAAAAAACCAAACCAAGGGTTGGATTAGTTTGTAGTGGAAATCCAATGCATGAAAATGATCAGAATAGAAGCATATTGTTATTCAATATTATTCCATTCTTACCAAAAGAAATTGAGTACATAACGTTGCAAAAGGAAATGAGAGATGTTGATCGTCAATTGATTGAAAAATATCCTTTATTTAAATCATTTGGTGATCAGTTAGAAAGTTTTGAAGATACTGCTGCATTATGTGAATTAATGGATGTAGTTATAAGCGTTGACACAAGCGTCGCTCACTTAAGTGGTGCTTTGGCTAAAAAGACCTATTTACTTTTGCCGTACTGTCCTGACTGGCGCTGGATGCTAAATCGCACAGATTCTCCTTGGTATGATTCTATGGAGATTTATCGCCAAGAGTTTGCTAATAACTGGCAATCTACTTTCCAAAAATTATCAGATGACTTAAAAAAGAATTTATTAAATTAAGAAATTGAATTCACTTTTTTGATTGCATTTTTTGGATCAGTAATTGGCTTACTAAGGATCCCAAAATAGCGACTGATACTGTAACCCAAATGGAATAAGTTCTAATCATCAGAGCATAAATAATAAAGTATGCAATGAAAGAATAGAGTCCTTTGGACATGCCCCTGAAAATTTGTACGACATGTTTTTTGCCTAATGTTAGGTGTGTAAATACAGCAAGAACTAAAGAGATAATGGGAAAAACAGATAGAATGCCACTCCACATATCCCCAAGCTCTTGAGCAAGTGTCGTAATAGAAAAAGTAAGGAGTGCCCCAACCACAACACGTATTGGTAAATCTTTTAAATTTTGAATAGGCCTTACTTGCTCTTCAATTTTTGGAAGAAATTTTGGTATTAAGATTAAAAAGAAAAGAGTAATACTTATTGCCCAATACATATTTGTGGGAAGTAGTGCAATTGAGTATGCTGTTACAAACCATGAAAAAAGTGAAATGACTATACAAATAAATGGATTAAATAATTGACAACTCCATCCATAAGCGAGTCCAAATACTAAAAGGCCGATAGATCCATAAATTGCTGAGATTGAGGAATTAATACCAAAGCCAATTCCTTGCTCAAGTGTTAGGAAAAAAATGATGGGACCTGCAACTACTGGAAAGCCACCTAAAGTTCCAGCAATTTCAGAACCCCATTTTTTACCTGCAAGGGTTATCAATAAAATAAATAATGGGACTGTTAAAAATTTAAATAAAAGCAAAGTTGTCTTTATTATTAGTTTGTATGTTGTAAATAATAACTTATTTGGTTTTGAAAATAGACTTGAGTAGGCTATAAACTCAAGAAAGAAAAAGTTCTGTCAAAATACCTAAATGGATAAAAGTAATAATTTAAAGAATGTAGTTAAGCCAAAAGGTTTTCAAGTGTGAAAAAAGAAACCACTGGAATGCTAATTGGATTGGTAGGAGTAATCATTTTTGGATTAACTTTACCTGCCAGTAAATTGGCCGTTGAGGTATTTCATCCCGCTTTTGTTTCATTTGGAAGAGCGCTGATTGCTGGCTTGGCTGGCTTGGCTTATATATTAATTAATAAAGCACCTATTCCAAGTTTTTCTAATATAAAAAAAATGTTGTTTATTGTCTTTGGAATAGTTGTTGGCTTTCCATATTTGATGACTTTAGCAATGGCAAAAGGTAGTTCTTCCCATGGAGGAATTATTTTGGGGTTCATGCCTCTATTAACAACAATTGTGGGCGTCATAAAGTTTAAAGAGCGACCATCAAAAGGATTTTGGTTTGCTTCAATATTGGGAACTTCGTTTGTATTGATATATGCGCTAATCCAAGGTTCTGGATCTTTGTCTTATATGGATTTTTTACTCTTAAGTGCAACAATCTTTTCCGCGATTGGCTATGCAGAAGGAGCAGAATTATCAAGAGAGATCAGTCCTAAATTAGTCATTTCTTGGGCTGTAGTTATTGCTTTACCATTAAATGCACTTGTTAGTTTTTATTTTTTTGAGCCAAGTTATCTAAATGTAGAACCTAAATATTGGCAAGCGTTATTATTCTTGGGACTTTTTTCAATGTATATTGGATTTTTCTTTTGGTATGAAGGCCTATCAATGGGCGGAATATCTAGAGTGAGTCAAGTTCAACTTTTACAACCTTTTATCACCCTACTTTGCGCATATTTATTGTTGGCTGAACCACTCAAGCCAATCAACTTTATTTTTGCAGCATTAGTAGTATCTTCCGTATTACTAGGAAAACAAATGTTAGTGAAAAGAGCTCATTCGTAATCGCGAATTTTAGCGATAAGAGTTTGCTCATTCCCAAGGTTGTCAATCTCAGCAAGACGAAAAGCCTCTTGTTTAAACTCTAAAAGACCTGGGTGTGAACCATCTTGACCAAGATTGATAATATAGGTCCAAACAAGTTGGCTTTTTGCAGACTTTTTAAAAAGGTCAACAACTTTGCGCATGATTACTACAAACGCTTACTCTACAGCGTCAGGTTTTGGAGCTAAGGCTGGGCGTTGAGAAATAGCGCGTTTAATTTTTGCTTGTTCTTTTGGCTTCGTAGACTTTTGTAATAAAGCATCAAGTTGCGACGCATTAAGAGGACCTAATCTTGTTTTGCCCGTCTTAGTGAGCATAGAATTGTTCTTACGATTTTTTTGATTTTGACTTGTTGCCATATTGGCTCCCAATAATTTTGATTTTTTATGGGAGCATAGCTCTAATAAGAACCCATTATTGGGCACAGGATAGTGATCAACATTCAGAATAACATTAAATGCATAATAAATCCAACTATTAGCCTCCAGCGTAACTTTTAATTGCACTTATATGAAATTGACCTTTTAAGTGATTGGCTCTTGCAACATGTATAAATAAAAATAATCTTAAAATGTGGAATTACTATTAATAACTTATTCAAAGATTAAAAATTGAATAGAGTTATTATTTGTTAATTACATTTAATGTTAAAAAATAAATCATCAGCCTAGTTTCTTCTACCCTATTATCTTTATATTCAATATTTATTCATGTCAGTAGTTAAGAACAATTACATTCTGTATTTAGTTGCGACGACCTTTTTTATGGAAACATTAGATAGTACGGTCATTGCAACAGCATTACCCATGATGGCAAAAGACTTTAATGTTTTTGCAGTTGATGTCGGAGTGGGTATAACAGCTTATTTATTAACCCTTGCTGTGATGATTCCTATTAGTGGTTGGTTGGCTGATCGTTTTGGGGCACGGACAATATTTACACTTGCGATATTTATTTTTACTAGCGCCTCTATATTGTGTGGAATAAGCTCTAATTTATATTTCTTCATTTTTGCAAGAGTTCTTCAAGGCATTGGCGGAGCATTAATGGTCCCCGTGGGAAGAATAATCGTTTTAAGAAACACTCCTAAAGAAGAAATTATTGCAGCTATTGGTTTAATTACTTGGCCAGCACTAATCGGTCCTGTAGTAGGGCCAGCGATTGGCGGCTTGTTTACAAAATACGCCACATGGCACTGGATATTTTTTATTAATGTTCCTATTGGTATTGTTGGAATTTGTCTAAGCCTTTTGTGGATTAAACCTACTGAAGACAAAATTAAGTCTCCACTTGATATAAAGGGGTTTATTTTAAGTGGGATATCTCTTTCAAGTCTAATTTATGCAATAGAGTTATGTCGACATATTGCTGAGGACTTTAAACGAATTTTTTTATTCATTGCTATGGGCTTAGTTGTTGGTTATTTCGCAATTAAACATTTCAAAAATGCTTCAAATCCAATGATAGATTTGTCATTACTCAAAATACCAACCTTTGAATCAACATTAATAGCAGGTAACTTATTCCGAATCGCATTACATTCCACGCCATTTTTAATGCCCCTTTATTTACAACTTGGTCTAGGAATTGATCCATTTCAGGCTGGTGTAATTGTGATGAGTATCTTTGTGGGTAACCTGGCCATGAAGGCTGTAACTACTCCAATTCTCAATAAATATGGATTTAAAAAAGTCATGACAGTTAATGGAATTGCGATTATCTGTTCTTTAGCCTCATGCGCATTTATAACTTCCCAAATGCCGATTTGGGTTCTGATGTTTCTGTTATTTATAAACGGCTTAGTTCGCTCTATGCAATTTACATCCATCAACACTTTAGGATTAGCAGATGTTCCTCAAAATAAAATGGGCTCCGCTTCATCATTAGCCAGTACTGGGACTCAATTAAGCATGGCACTTGGCATTGCTGTAGGTTCTTTAGCATTAAGTCTTGCAACTTTGATTAATCAGGGGGATCCGAATGATCCAAGTATCATTGATTTTCGGTTGTCATTTTTAATTATTTTGGTTTTACCAATATGGGGCTTATATCGTCAAAGAACTATGAGTGCGGATGCAGGGGATGATATTAGAAAAAAATAATTTATACACTAGATAAATCTATAAAATAGTTTATCCTTATGGGATAAATAGCTTAAAAGTGATTAAAAATCACGATTCTAGAGACAACACAATGAATATACTTTTTATTGGAATTGGCAAAATGGGGCTTCCTATGGCTACCCATTTAAAAAATGCCGGACATATTGTAAAAGTTAGGGATTTAAATCCTGAGCAAGTTAAATTAGCCCAATTAATTGGAATCGAAGAGTCTAGTAGTGACGAAGATTTTAATTGGGCTGATTGGATTATTTCCTCTATGCCAAATGATGATGCTTTTAGGTCAATAGCAAAAGTAATTAGTGAAAAATCTAATTCAAATGCAAAATATATTGATACCAGCACAATTTCGATTGCTGCTTCAGCTTATGCTGCAAACTTACTTGGTGAAAAAAATATCAGTTATTTGAGGGTTGCTGTATCAGGCAACAATCATATGGCTCAAGCTGCCAAACTTACAGTTTTAAGCTCAGGTCCGTCAGACCTATATGAGGATGCTAAAAACCTATTGTCTTGCTGGGGCGAAAAAATATATTATCTTGGCGAACAAGAACAAGCGCGATTGATGAAGCTTGTTGTCAATTTAATGATTGCACAAACTAGCGCGATGTTAGCAGAGGGTTTAACTTTAGGTCGTCTTGGCAACTTAGATTGGCAAGATATGTGGGAAGTCATCACTAATAGCGCCGTTGGCTCTCCTATTATGAAAGCCAAAATGGTTCAACTAGGTCAACCTATGGGTGAAAGAGATTTTTCACCGACGTTTACTGTTGAGCAGATGATTAAAGATTTAAGTCTGATATCTCAAGCGGGTAAAGACTTTGGGGCGCCTTTAGTACAAACAGAACAAACCCTAGACTGGATGTATCAATCGGTTAATGAGGGTGACGGCCAGTTAGACTATGCCGCAATTATTAGATTATTAGAACGAAAAGCAGGATTGAGTAATTAACTTTATAAACATTTGGAGAGTTTGAAATGGCACAAAAAATAGGATGGATTGGTTTAGGACGTATGGGTGAAGCCATGGTTAAAAGATTAACCAAAGCTGGTTATGGCGTTGACGTTTGGAATAGAACAAGAAGTAAAGCTGATCCATTAGCAGAATACGGCGCAACAGTTGTTGATAATATTTTAGATTTAGCTGCATGTGAAACTGTTATTACGATGGTTTCTACAACAAAAGATTTAAAGCAAGTACTTTTTGGAGAAGGCGGTCTAGTAACTACTGCTACTAAACCAAAGGTTGTTGTCGACAGTTCTTCAATCTCTCAAGAAGGCTCAGCTGAAGTTCGCCAACAATTGGAATCTTTAGGCGTTGCGTATTTGTGCGCACCTGTTTCTGGTAATGCAAAAGTTGCAAAAGCCGGAAAACTTTTAATGGTTTCATCAGGACCGAAAGATTTATATGACAAGGTTGAACCCTATTTTCAGGCGATGTCTAGAAAATGTATGTGGATTGGAGAGGGCGAGTTAGCTAGAGTATGGAAAATCGCCCACAACACAATGTTTGGAGTTGTGATCCAAAATTTATGTGAGATTACCGTTCTAGCTGAAAAAGCAGGTATTCCACGCCATCTATTTTTAGAGAGTATTAATGATTCAGTCTTAGGATCAATGTATACACGTTATAAGACCCCAGTTCTTACAAATCTGAACTTTGAACAAGTAACGTTTACGCCAGAATTATTATTAAAAGATATGGACCTCGGAATGGCTGCAGCTAAGGCTCATGGAGTATCAATGCCATCTGCTGCTGCAACACGTGAATCTGTTGCAAGAATGATTGGGCGTGGTTATGGGGATATCGATTTCTCAGCATTATTAATTGAAACTGCAAAAGATGCTGGACTCGAATTGAAGTCTGAAAATAAAGTAATCAGTGACGGTTTAGAGGCGCAATAAATATGAAAAGAACATTAATACGAGGAGCTACTGTCGTAACCATGGATCACCAAGGTGATCTTTACGATACTGATATTTTGATTGAAGGATCACGTATCAAGGAAATTGCAAAACATATTAATGTCGAAGCTGACAATACCGTTGATGGAACTGGTTATATTGTGATTCCTGGTTTGATAAATGCACACATGCATACTTGGCAAACTGCTTTAAGGGGAGTCGCTTCAAACTGGACATTGTTAGAATATTTTCAAAAAATGCACTCTGGTTTGGCTACAGTTTTTGAGCCAGAAGATCTTTACATTGCTACAAAGATGGGTGCACTGAATCAAATTAATTGTGGTACTACCACTTTAATTGATTGGTGCCACAACAATAAGACTCCAGAGCATAATGATGCTGCCATAACAGGGTTGGTTGAGTCAGGAATTCGTGCGGCATTTTTCCATGGAACTCCAAAGCCAGAGCCTAAAGAAGGTGAAACACCTTTTTGGGAAAGGCCTCACCCAAGAGCTGAGTTAGAGCGCCTCGTAAAACATTACGGCAGTCATGATTTGATTTCCATTGGCACAGCTATATTGGGACCTCATTACTCCACCCTAGATGTATCACTACATGATTTTAGGATGGCTAAAGAACTCAACATGATTGCTTCTATGCATCAAGGTGGAGGCCCAGCAAGAACGCCTGAAGGATGGCAAGTATTAGAAGAACAGGGGCTCTTGGGGCCATCCATCAATATTGTTCATGGACATGCTTTAAGTGATGAGCAATTAAAGAGATTCTGCGACTTGGGAATGACTTTTTCAGCCACAGCCGAAAGTGAGATGTCACAGGGTCACGGACATCCATTAACTGGAAGACTTAGAGACTTTGGTAAAGCACCATCACTTGGGGTTGATTTAGAAAGTGTATGTGGCGGAGAAATGTTTATTCAAGCAAGAATTGCTTTGGGTATTCAAAGAAGCTTAGATAATTTTGACCATCGTCAAAGTCATGGGACCATTCCACCTACAAGCACAATAACAACGCGTCAAGCACTTAGCTGGATAACTATAGAGGGCGCAAGAGTTTTAGGCCAATTGGATGAGATTGGAACCTTAAAGGCAGGAAAGAAGGCAGATCTTGTTATGATTCGAACAACTGATTTAAATATGCAACCAGTGAATGACCCAGTAAGTACAGTTGTTATGCAAACAAGTTTGGCGAATATTGAAAATGTAATGATTGCTGGTGAATGGAAGAAGAAAAACGGCCAATTGATTGGTGTTGAATTAGCACCGCAAATTGAGAAGCTAAATACTTCAGCTCACAAAATAACCAAGGCTTTAGGACTCTAACCAATTGGGGACACTAGCATGAAAAAATCAATAAATAAGATTATTAAAAGCTTTTTGTTGGCAGGAGTGGTTATCCATTGTGGATTAATCAATGCGCAGAATTATCCTAATAAGCCTATACATTTTGTAGTGGCATTTACTGCTGGAAGTGCAACAGACATTATTGCAAGAGCTGTAGGAGATGTAATTAGTAATAATATTGGACAACCCGTTATTATTGAAAATAAACCAGGAGCTGGAGGCACTATCGCTGCAGCACAAGTCGCCAAAAGCGATCCTGATGGATATACTTTTCTTGTTCATTCATCCGGCCATGCTTTAAATCCTTTCATCTACAGCAATCTTCCTTATGACACTTTAAAAGACCTTAAGGGTGTAGCAACGCTTGGAGCGACACCGAATGTTTTGGTGGTTTCGCCCTCAAAGCCTTGGAAGACAGCAACTGATTTGGTTGCCGCAGCTAAAGCTAAGCCGGGAGAACTAAATTTTGCTTCTGCTGGAATTGGTAGTGCTACGCATCTTAATGCCGAGAAATTTAATTTAGCAGCCAATATTGAGGCCTTACATGTTCCTTACAAGGGTACGCCAGAAGCAAATTCAGATGTTATTGGCGGAAGAGCAGATTGGTTTTTCTCACCCCTAGGATCAGTTTTATCTTTGGTACAAAGTGGAAAATTAAAAGCTCTTGCAGTTAGCACACCAAAACGCTCAACATTATTACCCAATATTCCTACAACGATTGAAGCAGGAATTCCTGATTCAGATTATGTTTTATGGGTTGGCTTAATAGCACCATCTGGAGTTCCAACACCTATTATCAAGAAAATGAATGATGAGGTTGCTAAGGCTTTACAAAGTAATGAAGTGAAAGAACGCTTTGCTAAGTTAGGAGCTGAGCCTTTAATCATGTCACCTGATGCTTTTAATACGTATATTCGTAATGAAATGGTTGTAGCTTACAGAATCAGCAAAACTGCAAAATTAAAATAATATAAATTTTTTCATTGAATAAGGTTGATGAATATCAACCTTATTTTTTTTCGGATTTAAAAAAGCACTCAAAAATTGTTCTTGTAAAATTTCATCAAGATGCAATGACTAGAATTTAGCTTTTATAAGACATCAAGGTAGATACGCCATAGTCGCCACCCCTACTTTGAGGAATCTTATGCAAAAAAATACACATCACCCTTTAATTGTTATATTTCATTGGGCCAGTTTTTTATTAATTATTCTGGCTCTAGCCTTAATTGAGATTAAGAATTACGTACCTAGAGACAATCCCTGGAGAGCCGATCTTAAAACTTACCATATGCTCGTGGGCCAGATAATTTTCTTAGTTGTTTTCTGCAGAGTGCTTGCGAAATTTTTTATACAACAAGCTCATGATGCAGATGAGTCATACAAAAAGGCATTTAAAAAAATAATACATTTATGTTTATATATATTTATGATTGGAATGCCGATTACCGGAATATTACTCATGCAATCTGCTGGTAAACCAATACCTTATTTCAATGAGATATATCCACAATTTATTGAAAAAGACTTAGATGTAAAAAAGACTTTCAAATATATTCATGAATATTGGGGAAATGCTATTTATTTCTTTATCGGCTTGCATGCTCTAGTAGCGATTTGGCGAGAGTATGTCTTGAAAGATGGAACACTCCAAAGAATGTTACTTCCAAAAGCTAGCGTTAGTAGTTAAAAGAATAGGGCATAGCCCTATTCTTTTATAAGCTTAGTTTGGCTTTGAAAAACTTAGCAAATCATTGAGATTAGTTATATTTTTTAAATTCCAACAAGCAGCAATTAAAGCTTCAGTATTGGATTTTCCAATGATAGGAATACTTAAATTACTAAACTTATCATTTAGGTTTTGATCAGTCATCGGATTCTTTAATGAACCGATAGCGTGTTCAACAAAAATATGTATTTGTCTGCCATCCTTGAGATAAGCTGTCACATCAACAGACGCTTCATCGATTGAATTATCGATTGTGGCATTTACCTTTGCACGTAATGCAACCATTTCAGGACTTTGAACAATGTGATCATCATATTGATCTTCAGTGGCTTGGCCATAAACAATTCCGCAAGCACAGCCATGATAGACGCTGAACTTTCCTTCAAGACCATCTTTAGGGGTCTTCTTACCCGTTAATTCTAAAACCAAAGAGTGTGCTTTTAATTCAAGACGCTCAAGATTATCAGCAGTAACACCTTGATTACGCAGTTGAACACAAGCATCAATACTAGGATGAATCACAATTCCACAAGCGAATGGTTTATAGGTATTAAATGAAATTTCGAAACGCTCGCCAAGTTCACTAGTTATTTCACTCCAATCATACTTAGTAGAAATAGACTGAATCATTCCGCGAGGTGCTTCAAGAGCTTTTACGCTAGAAGTAAAACCATGTTTAGCCATTAATGCTGATGTCAATCCAGCCTTAGCAGCACCGCCTGGATGAAATGGTTTTGTCATTGTGCCAAACTGCTCACGAAATCCTACAGGCTGTGAGGCTGCAATTCCTAAAGCCATTAAGGTTTGTGATTCAGAAAGTTTTAAAAGTCTTGAACAAGCTGCTGCTGCGCCTACTGTTCCGGTAGAGCCAGTAATATGCCAACCACGATCATAGTGATTTGGATACATTGCGTTACCGATTCGGCATGAAACATCAATACCTATAACTAAAGCATCAATCAACTCACGACCAGTAGAACCTATTTTTTCACCAAGAGCTAAGATAGCTGAGGCAACAGGGCCGGCAGGATGGATGATAGTTTTTAAGTGAGTATCATCAAAATCAAAAGTATGAGAGCTAATGCCATTAATTAAAGCAGCGCTTGCCATATCGACCTTTTCAGCTCTACCTAAAATACTAGCTTGAGGAGCTGATTCAAGTTCTTTGACCGCAGCTAAAGTTGCTAAAACGCTTTCATGATGAGCAGCTCCAACCGCACAACCCAACCAATTCATAAAAGTTCTATGTGCTTCGTGATCAACAGTTGCATCCCAACCTTGTGAGGGGTGAGAACTTATAAATTTAGCTAGGATTTGAGAAATAGGGGGCGCATTATGATCTGCGATAACTTGAGTATTGATTGCCATAAATAATATTAGTCGAGTTGAATGTTACGGGCCTTAGCGATTTTGCTCCATCTGGCAATATCATCTTTAATATATTGTCCAAACTGTTCGGGGCTCATCGGCATAGGTTGAATAGCTTCTGATGATAAACGTTCTTTAAGCTCAGGGCTTTGTATTGCTTTGTTAATTTCAGTATTTAAAAAATTCACAATATTTGGCGGTAAATTTGTTGGACCTGAAATTCCATACCACTGTACACCTTCAAAACCATCATAGCCAAGCTCTTTAAAAGTGGGAACATCTGGTATCAGAGGGTGTCTTTTTAAGCCAGAAACAGCTAAAGGGCGTACTTTTCCAGTTTTAATATGTGGAAGCGCTGCCGCAAGTCCAGGCATCATTGAAATAGTTTGGCCACCTAAAATGTCTGTAAATGCAGGAGCAATACCTCGGTATGGAACATGAGTACTTTCAAAACCAGCTTGTTGTTTGAGTTGTTCCATTGATAGGTGAGTTAAAGTTCCTTGTCCAGAAGAGCCATAGTTCATTTTTCCTGGATTATCTTTTGCGTACTGAACAAATTCTTTTAAAGTTTTTATGGGTAGACCACTATAAATAGCTAAAACATTTGGAGTACCACCAACCATTGCAATAGGGGTAAAGTCCTTGATTGCATCGTAAGGAAGCTTTCTAACGGCAGGATTTGTTCCGTGCGTTCCCACATAAGACAACATTAGGGTGTATCCATCAGGAGCAGCGCGAGCAACTTTTTGTGCCGCAATAGATCCACCGCCGCCACTTTGGTTATCAACGATAAAGCTTTGCCCTAATGCTTTGGTTAATCTCTCAGCGACAGTTCTAGCAACTAAATCTAAGCCACCACCTGCTGAAACTGGGGCAATGATGGTGACAGCTCTATTAGGGTAATCTGCAGCAAAAATTGAACTCGATAGAAGCACTATTAAACAAAAGAGTAAACGAATATATTTAGCAGGATTCATGGATTTCAATACTTTCAAAATTAAAATATACTTAAGACAGAAGCAATATTAACAGGAGATATAAGATGTTTCAGAATGCAAATGTAAAAACGGCTATTAGATTAAGTTTAGTCTCCCTCCTGTTCGTTGTGACAAAAGTTTTTGCGCAAATAGATTATCCCAATAAACCAATCTCATTTATTGTCCCTTATGGAGCTGGTGGTGGCGCAGATTCAAGAAGTCGTCAAATTGGACAGCAATTAAGTGCGATTTTAAAAACCCCTGTTATTGTTGAAAACAAAGCTGGCGCTGGTGGGAATATCGGAACTGAGTTCATCGCCAAGGCTCCACCAGATGGCTACACAATTGGCATGGGGAATTTTGCCCCATTAGCTGTCAATAAAACTCTTTTTAAATCACTTCGATATGACCCTGAAAAAGATTTAGTTCCTATTGTGTTGATTGAAAAAGGACCTTTAGTTTTGGTAGTTAACCCAGGCTCTTCTTATAACTCTGTCAATGATGTTATCAAAGATGCAAAGGCTAAACCTGGACAATTGACTTTTGCATCTGGAGGTATTGGTGGTAGCCATCAACTTTCTGCTGAGCTATTTAAGCAAAGTGCTAATATTGATTTAATTCATGTCCCTTATAAAAGTGGCGCTGCAGGCCTAACAGATTTAATGGGAAATAATGTCAACATGATGTTTGACCAGATGTATTCTGCAATGCCAAGTATTAAGGCTGGTAAGTTAAGACCATTAGCTATAACAAGTAAAACAAGGTCCCCATTATTAAAAGATGTTCCAAGTTTTACAGAACTTGGATACCCTCAGATTGTTGTTAATAATTGGCAGGGACTAATCGCGCCAAAGGGAACACCAAAAGCAATTATTGAAAAGTTAAATGTAGCAGTTAATCAGATTTTAAAAGATCCCCAAATTCGTGAATTTATTCTGCAACAAGGGAATGAGGTTGGCGGTGGAACTCCTGAGGAGTTTGCCCAATTAATTAAGGCAGAGTCTGCCAAGTGGAGTGTCGTTGTAAAAACTGCAAAAATTGAACCGCAATAATTATTGAGAAAAGTCTTTTTGAAATACTAGTCCAGCATGTTCTCTTAAAGCATGGAACTCAACATCTTTCCATAATTGTTGAGCGACTTCAAGTTCTGATTTATGTGTAGCTAGAAAAACTGGAGCTCCGACAACATCTTCGCTCATTCGATGAGAGTTTTCTTGAATGAACTTTTTAAGCGTATTTGGATCTTTGCAACTTATCCATCTAGATAAGGAATATCTTGCCGGTAGAAGTCTGACTTCAGCGTTATATTCACTTTTAAGACGATGAGCAACTACCTCAAATTGTAATTGCCCAAAAGCGCCAAGCAGCATTTGAGTTCCAACTAAAGGTTTAAAAACTTGGATTGCACCCTCTTCACCCAATTGCATTAACCCTTCACGCAACTGTTTTGTTCTCAAAGGGTCAGCCGTTTCTACAAGTTTAAAAATTTCAGGAGCAAAAAATGGTAAGCCAGTAAATTGTAGTTTTTCACCTTCAGTTAGAGTATCGCCAAGCTGTAATAAACCATGATTCGGTAAACCGATAATATCGCCTGGAAATGCTTCATCTAAGATATCTCTTCTTTGAGAGAGGAAAGATAGGGCATTGTTGGTTCTAATTTCTTTTCCATTTCTAGAAATTTTTAGGCGCATGCCACGTTCAAAATATCCAGAACAAATTCTTAAAAAAGCTACACGATCTCGGTGCGCTGGATCCATGTTAGCTTGAATTTTAAAAACAACAGCAGAAAAATTCTTCTCTGAAGGAAGAACTTCTCTTTGAAGTGTGTTTCTAGATTTTGGAGCTGGAGCTAGTTCTACTAGAGTATTTAAAATCTCTTGAACGCCAAAATTATTAATCGCTGAACCAAAGAAAACAGGGGATTGTTTACCATCTAAAAAGTCTTGCAGATTAAAACTGGGCATTGCACCTTGAACAAGTTCAACTTCGGATAATGCGGTTTCTAAAGATTCTCCTAATTGCTCTATAAGATGAGGATCATGAATATTAATTAATTGGTTTTTATCAGTATCAACGCGATCTTCGCCAGCCTTGAACATACGCATTGCTTCTTGAGCAATATCAATCACACCTGCAAATGATTTACCCATTCCAACAGGCCAAGTCATGGGGACTACTGACATGCCTAAGGCCTCTTCTATCTCATCCATGAGGTCTAATGGGCGCTTTACTTCTCTATCGAGCTTATTAACAAAGGTAATAAGAGGAGTGTTTCTAGCACGGCAAACCTCAATCAGTCTTCGTGTTTGAGATTCCACACCGTTTGCAGCATCAATAACCATTAGGGCAGAATCAACTGCGGTTAAAACTCGATAGGTGTCTTCCGAGAAATCTTGGTGACCTGGCGTATCCAAAAGATTAATAATGCAGTCACGATATTCCATTTGCATTACAGAACTAGCAACAGAAATACCCCTTTGTTTTTCAATTTCCATCCAGTCTGAAGTTGCATGTCTAGAGGCTTTTCTAGCTTTAACGCTACCAGCAATTTGAATAGCTCCAGCGTAAAGAAGTAGTTTTTCGGTCAAGGTGGTTTTACCAGCATCCGGGTGAGAAATAATGGCAAAACTTCTTCTACGAGAAACTTCTTTAGCAATAATTGGGCTAGGAGGCGAATTTGTCATATGCTGCAAATAAAAGAGCGTGTTTTTAAACGCTATAGTGAAATCTTAAAAATGAGATTATAGACCTTCAGGCTTATTTCATGATTATTCAACATAAAACATGTATAAATAATTAGTAATAATCAATGTTCCAAAAAGATGAATACTTTAATCAAATACGCTATAGTCGGTTCCTTTGTTTTGATCACAAATTTTTCTTTTGCCGAAAAAGTATTCAAAGACAATCCATACTCAATGTTTTCAGCAGATCAAAATGAGATAAAGAGAACCAATATTGAGTGGCTACCTGTTGAGAATTTACAAGAGGTATGTGAAAGCGAGAGTAAAAAAAGAGGACATGGAGGCTTTGGTTATAAAGTCACAGCATGTTCATTTTGGGATAATGGAATACGTGGGAATCGATGTTTAGTAATAACTTCGATGAATTTAAATATGCACACCCTGGGTCATGAAATAAGGCATTGTTTTCAAGGTAGCTATCACTAATGATCTAGAACCTGTACGAAATTCCTAATTTAAAAATTGAGGAATATCCGGTACTAAACTCATCTCTAAAATTTGCTGCTACACGAAGATAGGAAATACCTAAGTCAATATCCTCTAGAGGTTGATACGTTATAGCAGCCATAGCGTAATAATTGTACTTTTGATCGTCAGCAACCACTACATTCGTTACAAGCCCTAAATCTAACCCAAGATGAAGCTTACTGTTGAAATTCCAAATAGGTGCAAAGGACAATTGATATAAATCTGTTCTTAATGGGTCAAAGGAGCCAGCCACCGAATAGTTGGTATTGTAAGGTTGGTGTTGATATACAAAATTGAAGAGTAATGTGTAATCTTCTTTATCATAAGATCCAATAAAGTTAACACCGTAGCCAGTAAGAGCCATACCCAAGCCAGCAGATTGATGATCTGTGTTACTAGGGAAAGTTAACATAGGCTTTATCGCAAAACTATAGCCATCAGAGGCATCACCAAAAAATCGATGTTTGAGTCCAATGTTATAGTTGGTAAAGGGCGTGTACGCTCCTGTAGGAAACCCATAATAAGTCACGCCAATACTGGCTTCAGTTGTATCTGAAATGCCCCTGGTATATCCCATTGGAAAACCTATAGCTCGATCAGCACCTATAAATTCTTCTCCCGGGATATTGATATCAATAACTGAATTAAGTGGTTTAGCACTAGGGTCGGGGTTGTCCCCAGCTTTGTTAAAAATATTGTAGTAATAAAAATCAACTTGATTTTTACCTTTAGCAACTGTGGATGCATCATCCGTTAAGAATGGTTCATATGCAAAGGAAAAATTAGAAAATAATCCGAAAACAAACGTAAGAAACAAAAAGATTTTTTTAATCATCACTATTTATGGATTAAGAGTTTTATTTCATATTCTAAAAAAAAGATATGACACATTGATGTATCCAAAATCTAAAAATATAAACAAGCAAGTTGAATTAATTCTGAAATATTTCTCAAATAGAATGAATTTTCCTAAACCTGAAATGGAGATAAAAATGAGTATTTTTGGAAGAATTAGAGACAGTATTTTTGGTAAGAAAGATGATGCTGGACAAGGCGGACAAACAGCTGCGCCTGCAGCTGCAGATGCTGCTGCGATTTCACAAGTTGATGTAGAAAAAATCTTGACTGACTTAGCTGCTAAATCAGGACGTCCAAGCAATTGGAAGACTTCCATCGTAGATTTAATGACTTTATTAGGCTTAGATAGTAGCTTAGCTAATCGTGTAGAGCTTGCTAAAGAGCTTGGATACACTGGCGACACTAACGATACAGCTACGATGAATGTATGGTTAATCAAACAAGTAATGACTAAATTAGCTGAAAATGGTGGAAAAGTATCCCCTAATTTAATGAATTAATTAATTTTAATAAGCCCTTATTGTTGATAATAAGGGCTTTTTTTTACCCAAAATATTTAGATTTTCGGGTGTATCATCACAAAATGAAATCCGAAAGGTGAATAAATGCCATTTAACCCTAATTTTTTAAGTGATAGTATCCAGTTATCTGTAGCCCCAGTTTTTTTACTTACGGCAGTTGCTGGCATGATTAGTGCTTTAACGCAGAGAATCGCAAGAGTCATAGATCGTTCAAGGGATTTACAGCTTGAGATCACAAAAGAAAAAGATCTTCAGCAACAAAATGTTTTGAAAATATTTCATGAAGAAGAACTCTTTAATCTATCGAAAAGAGCAAATTTAGTAAATATTTCTATGGGCTTGTTAGTCTTGTGCGCCATTCAAATTGGCTTAACAATTTTAGAGTTGTTTTTTGCTGAGACTATTGCTGGGAAGATGAGTATATCGGATTATGTTCTATATACTTTTATTGGCGGGATAAGTTGTTTTGTGCTAGCGTTAATCTGTTTGCTATATGAGGTATTCATAGCTTCTTACTCAGTAAGAATGAGGCCACATAGCAAACAATCCATGCAACATCGATAATAGATTTTTGCTATTTAATTAAAGAATCAAATTTAATTAAAATCAAAATACCCAAGATTGCAAATATAGCCGCCGCAATTGTGTGAATTAGTTTTAAAGGAAGTTTTTGAGCAAATTTATTTCCTAGAAAAACGGCCGGCACATCTGCAAGCATCATGCCAAGAGTAGTTCCCATCACTACAGTGATAGGTGCACTATAACTAGCTGCTAATGCAACTGTCGCGATTTGGGTTTTGTCTCCAATCTCGGCCAAAAAGAAGGCGACAAGGGTTGCAATGAAGACCCCAGATTCAGCCACTTTAGGTTGCTCATCTTCATCAATTTTATCGGGAATGAGAGTCCATACAGCCATCCCTAAAAAAGAAATACCTAATATCCAACGAAGCAATTCAGGACTTACAAGAGTAGTAATCCAAGTACCTAGAAGACCGGCAAGACCATGATTAAGAATCGTTGCAATAAAAATCCCAGCAATAATTGGAATAGGTTTTTTAAATCTTGCCGCCAATAAGAAAGCTAATAATTGAGTCTTATCTCCCATTTCGGCAAGTGTAACAACACCCGTGCTTACCATCATTGCCTCAAAATTCATTAGGAATTTTTCCTTTTAAGTAATGGGTAAATAATTAATAAGGTAGTAAAAATAATGAAGAACAGTAAAGACCAGTCTGGAACAGATAAGAAAAAAATAGGAGGTAGAGGAAGACTACAAAAACCATCTGCTTTAAAGAAGAAGGCTAGAGCCTGGACAATATCAAATTGATTAATAAAAACCTCTAGAGGATCAAGTCCGCATGAGGATTCTGGATGTGATAGAACCCATTGATGTCTTAACGCAATGAGCAGTCCTGATAATGAAAAAAGCAAAGCTAAATAATGAAATACTTTTTTTAATTTATTGAATAAAAATGCACTAATGCAAGAAAAAAATAATCCCAGAAATGCGATTCTTTGAAGAATGCAAAGAGGGCATGGCGGATAATGCACACCAAGCCAGCCTTGATGTTGAATAAATAAAGCAAACCCTAATAAAAAAGAACAGATTAAACTGATTAAAAGATAGAAATTTTTATGCATAACTCAATCATAATCAACTTTAACTACAATAATTAAATAAACCTTAAAACAATCTTGTTATAGTGTTTTAAACACAGGAGAAAATGATGTCAAAAGTTCTGAGCCGTTTGATGCTTTTAGTAGTTATATTAGCCCTATTATTTGCGCTATACACATGGATTACTTTATCTTTTGTTTACGCTGACGGAAGTAGAGCTGGCTTTTTACAAAAGTTCTCTAAACGTGGATGGATATGCAAAACGTGGGAAGGTGAACTTGTTACTGGAAGCATGCTTGGTAACCAAGAAAAATTTTCTTTTTCTGTTAGAGATGAAGAACTTGCAAAAAATGTTGCTGCTCAAATTGGTAAAAGAGTTGAGATTGAATATCATCAACATGTTGGAGTTCCAACAAATTGTTTTGCTGAAACAGAGTACTTTGTAAAAAACATTAAAGCTGTTCCTGATTTACCAAACGAGCTTTTACAAAGACCATTGCCAACTAATTAAAGTTGTAGTTTTATAATTAGTTCATTGTTCATTTAGATAAACCCTCTAATTATTTAGCTCTAACAAAAAAAATTACTAGAGAGCTAATTAAAATAAGGGTTTTCCTTAATTAAAACCTTCCACAACCCCATAAAATATGGTTAAAATGTAATTGCGTAAATCAAGCGCTAATTTTTTAAATTTTATTTTAGTCATTACATTTCAAGGAGCATAATTTGAACAAAGCAGAACTCGTTGCAGCTATTGCTGACGAATCAGAATTATCTAAAGCTAAAGCAGAACACGCACTTAACGCTGCGTTAGATGCAATTAAAAAAGCTGTTACCAAAGGCGATAACGTCCAGTTAATCGGTTTTGGAACATTTAGTTCAGGAAAGCGCGCAGCTAGAGTTGGTCGCAATCCAAAGACAGGTGAAGCAATTAAAATTGCAGCTTCTAAGACTGTTAAGTTTTCAGCTGGTAAAGCATTTAAAGATAGCGTAAATAAGCGTAAGAAGTAATTGCTTATAACATTAAAAAAAGCCCAAATTATTTTGGGCTTTTTTTATGTCTGAACAAGTCTTCGACTTCGATTAATACTCATTAAGATACCTACACCGAATCCCAGAGTTGAAAGTGCAGTACCACCATAACTAATAAATGGTAATGGGACTCCTACCACTGGTAGCAGCCCACTTACCATAGCCATGTTTACAAACGCATAAGTAAAAAATATTAGAGTAACAGCTCCACCTAAAAGTCTTGAATATAAATTAGGCGCTGAGGCCGCAATTTGCAAGCCCCGTTGAATGAGAAGGAAAAAAAGAAACAATAAAATCAAATTTCCAAATAATCCAAATTCCTCAGAAAAAACTGCAAAAATAAAGTCAGTATGTTTTTCTGGAATAAATTCTAAATGTGTTTGTGTACCTTTCATCCAACCCTTGCCAAAAATACCACCTGACCCAATTGCAATCATCGATTGTAATGTGTGAAAGCCTTTACCTAAGGGGTCTGAGCTTGGATCTAGAAGAGTACAGACTCGGTGTTGTTGATAGCTTTTTAGAAAAGGCCAAGACACACCTTTAGCGCATAGTGAGTCACCAAAAATTACTACTAATAAAATGCCCAAACAGGCTATTACAAAAAAGGGCAAGATAAATCGCCAAGGAAAGCCTGCAAATAATATTACGTAGAAGCCAGCAGCTAAAACAAGAATGGCTGTTCCAAGATCAGGTTGTCTTGCAATAAGATAAGTAGGTAATATTAACAAGCAAAAAGCAATAAAAAAATCACGCAGTTGGATAAGACCATCTTTCTTTTGAAAATACCAAGCGAGCATCATTGGCATTGCAATTTTCATAATTTCGGATGGTTGGATTACTACGCCTATATTGAGCCACCTTCTCGCGCCTTTTTTAACAAGGCCAAAAACTGCAACCCCTATTAAAAGAGCGACTCCAAAAAGATAGACCCATAAAGAAATTTTTTCTAACCACTTAATGGGAATGCGAGATGTGATCCACATGATTACTGCCGCACTTAGTATATTTCTAGCTTGCTCAACCCAACTGACAACAGTTCCAGAGCTCGCTGAGATAAAAGTGATATTCCCAATCACTACAAGAAATAAAAGTATTACACCAAGAGTAGGATCTAACCCTTGCCATAAAAAATTTAAGCGTTGGGTTATTGAACGGTTTTCCATGGAGGAACTCCCTCTGGCCAGGTGTTAAGCATTAAGTAGTCAAGAGCTTGTCTTGCTATTGGGGCTGCAGCAGTAGCACCAAATCCAGCATTTTCTACAACTAAAGCTAAAGCATACTTTGGTTTGTCCGCAGGTGCAAAAGCTATATAGAGAGCATGGTCCCTTTTGAATTCTGATATTGCACTAGCTTTGTAATCCTTTCCGCCCAAACTGAATACTTGTGCAGTTCCTGTTTTACCTGCCACAGGATATTTAACACCAGCGAATGGCACTTTACCTGTACCAGTTGTATTTACACCAACCATACCCTCAGTAATAACCTTTAGATTTTCTGGTTTGAAATTAAGGCGTGTAGTCTCTGATGGTACTGTAGGTGTTTTTTGATGAGTAATTGGATCTTCAATTAACTTTACTAA
>Ga0214171_1000036_pt1 | contig 50255 bp, 47 predicted proteins | sample TroBogEpilimnion_40_FD_153009 | JGI IMG/M metagenome (GOLD analysis project Ga0214171, IMG submission 153009) | Freshwater microbial communities from Trout Bog Lake, WI - 02JUL2007 epilimnion | ecosystem: Environmental > Aquatic > Freshwater > Lake > Epilimnion/Euphotic zone | place: Trout Bog... | reverse complement strand
GATTCCAAATCTCTTCCATGGAGAGTTTTGTTAATAAATCAAAGCCTTCATCGCGCTTCCATCCTGTTCGACCACTTGGACCTGAACACATGAGAGAGAGTGAGGCAAAGCGATGAGGAGCAAGCGTCACAGCGCGTTGAACAATTAATCCACCAAATGAGTGACCCAAAAGATGAGGGCTCTTCATATCAAAATTATCGGCCGACTCGATTACATCGCGCGCAAGAGAATCCATGTCGTAAGCATCGGCTCGCTTGCTATGGGCAGACTCATGTTGACCTCGATGATCAAAGGTGAGTACGCGATACCCCTGGAGGGCGAGAAGCTCGGCCACTTCCGTGAAATCTTCTTTACTGCCAGTGAATCCGTGAACGAGGATTGCATCTGCCACATGGCTCTTTGGTTCAAACAATACGCAGGCAAGGGGCTCACCTTGGATCGACACAAATTTTGGTGTTATCGTCATGGTCATCTGCGCACCTGATATCTCTCATGTACCCCGCTGTGGGGCAAGTTGGCATCTCAATGGTTATAACTCTAATCAGTATCTCTTTGATCTTGTTGCATTCTATGAAATGATTCGAGTCTATGCCTTTCCCAGGGTGCCTTTTAGCAACCACATTGAGGAAACCAATGAAGCGCCAGATCCGATCCTTGCAAGTCTCTTTCTTCACTCTTTCGGTCACATATCTGGTCTATGTACCGCGCATTCCTCAACTCAAAGATCGACTTGGTGTTTCAGTTTCGACCCTTGGCGAAATCTTTATGATCGTTGGTTTAATGGGATTGATTACGTCAAAACTTGTAGCGCATGTAATTGCGCTAATTACCTCCAAGCGAGCGATCCTATGCGGTCTCCCAACCGCACTCATGGGAAGCATTCTGATTGCCCTGTCGCATCGAATAGTTTTCTTTATTTGTGGTCTGATTTTGCTCTCATTTACTGCATTCCTACTGAATACCGCAGTCAACACCCAAGCCAATAACTTTAGAGAATCAACTGGTAGCAGTCAGTTAAATAACTTATCGGCGATCTCTAATATCGGGTCGCTCTTTGCCATGGTCATCGGATCCATATTTCTTAAGATCTTCACCTCTACCCAGTACATCATCGGCCTTCAACTTATTGCCGTCACAACTTTCTTGGCGGTTAACCGTGATTTAATTGCAGAAGATGCAGCCACGGGAAAGGGTGAAAAAGGGAAATCAAAACTGCCATGGTGGAATAGAGATCACGATATTAGGCAGTTTTGGATAATCGTTCTTGCGCTATTTAGTAGCACAACAGCCGAGTTTTCCGTGAGTGACTGGGGTGCAATTCTTAGTAGAGATAATTACGCAATCAAGGCACCACTCTATCTCGTTCCATTTATTGTTTTCCAAAGTGGAATTGTGCTCAGTCGATTTTTAACAACTAGGCTGTCTAAAGTCAAAGGTGAAATTTCCTTTGTCAGAAGTGCCGCAATCACAGCTTCAATCATTTGGGGAATTTCAATTCAATGTGCTGCGCACATCTCTCATACAAATCAATATCTAACTCTGCTATTGATATGTGTCGGATTTTTTGCTGCGGGTTGCGGAGTAGGTCCAGTCTGGCCAACTATGTTGAATAGCGCCATGAAATCTCACTATCCAACACCAGCGGTTCTGTCTCGACTGTTTGCATTCGTGAGTCTGGCGTTTGTCTTTGGCCCTGGAGTAATCGGCTGGCTTTCTAAACTCACTCCTCTTCCAAATGCTTTGATGATTCCTGTGACCGCGTTATTCATCGTTGGATTGCTCGCTCGCAAAGGTTTGGAACACCTCGAGGGTTAGACCAAACCTCATTCCCTCACTGCTAATGAGGTAGGCCCGTTAAACGGCCTCGGAGGTTCAAATCCTCTCGTCTCCGCTCTCGGTTTATTTGTTCAATTTGGTTTATTTTGTTTTAAATCATTTCAATGATCTATCGCTAGACGTTCCCTCGACGTCATTCATGCGCTAACCTAGGCAACCTCTTGATTCGGCCCTTGAGCATGGTTAGAGCGCATAGTCTCTAGCCTCATTTGCGCAGCATAAAAACTGCGCTTCTAGGGACTCGAAAGGGCAGAAAAATGTCAGAGCTAAGAATTGCAGTTGTTGGCGCCGGTTTAATGGGAGCAGACCACATCAAGCGTATTGAAACGCGGATAGTGGGAGCGCATGTATCGGCAATCGTTGAGCCTGATGAGCAGCGCGGAACAGCTGCCCTTACAGCAGCTAGCCAAGCAGTTCTTTACTCCAACATCAAAGATGCCATTGCAGCTGGTGCCATGGATGCGATTCTGATTGCTACTCCTGGCCAATTTCATGAGGAAGCACTTCTTGCTGGATTAGAAGCGGGACTACCGATTCTTTGCGAAAAGCCGCTAACACCTAACTCAGCATCTTCGTTGCGCATTGTAGAAGCTGAAATGAAATACGGTAAGAAGAATATTCAAGTTGGGTTTATGCGTCGATTTGATTCAGGTTACAAGCAATTAAGAGAACTCATTGTTTCAGGCGAGCAGGGTTCACTGCTTGGTCTGCATTGCGCTCACCGTAACCCTGCGGTGCCTGATACTTATCACAACGATATGTTGATTTATGATTCAGTTGTTCATGAGATCGATATCGTTCGCTTTCTTACAGATTCACCTATCAAGAGCGTGCAAGTGCGTCATATGAAGCGCAATACAAAGAACCCTAAAGATCTCAATGATCCCATTCTGGTTCTGCTCGAAACAGTGTCGGGAGTATTGGCAACTGTTGAAATGAACGTTTCTGTGCAATTTGGCTATCAAGTAAAAACCGAAGCCGTATTTGAAGAAGGCATCGCAGAGATCGGTCGGACAAGTGGAATGACTCGATTCTTCCAATCTCGAATCTCAAATGAAGAACACGTATCCTTCAAAACTCGCTTTGCTCAAGCGTATGATGACCAGATTGCCACTTGGGTTAAGTCAGTGAAAACAGGCGAGATCAATGGCCCAACTGCCTGGGATGGCTATCTTGCTGCGGCAGCTGTTGAAGCTGGACTCAAGGCACTGCATACCGGAGAAATTGTTTCAGCGGAATATGCCCAACAGCCGGATTTCTACAAATAGATTCTTCCGACAATAATTTTTAATCACAGTGTTCTGAAAATTACACCGGTATGATTCTGATATGTCTAAAAAGAGAGATGTGAAAAAAAACTCTCCCAAAAACGTTAGTCAAGCCGTCACCATGGCGGATGTCGCCAAGGCGGTTGGGGTCTCACGTCAATCTGTTGGACTGGTATTTAACGGAAAACCTGGTGTTGGCACTGAAACTGAAGTAAAGATTAGAAAGGCTGCTCGAGAAATTGGTTACAGACCCAATCGAGCAGCCCAATCTTTGCGTCAGGATTCCACCAATTATGTCGGTGTAGTTTTTCATCCTAACGAAGCAACGATGGGTGAGCTCCTGCCTGCACTGCATAACGAGGCACAAAAATACGGCTTTGAAATTTTACTAAGCGCAATTAGTGAAGAGCATAATGAAATTCAAGCCATTGACAGCTTGCTGGGTCATAGATGTTTAGGTTTGATAATTATCGGCTCACAATTGAGCGTCACTCGATTGCAAAAATTAGCGCGTGAAATTCCATTAGTGAGTTTAGGACGCCGATTAACAGGAGTCCGTTGTGGAATTGTTACATCAGATGGCGAAGCAGGAGTTGAGGCTGCCACACGACATCTCATAGATATCGGACATACTGATATTGCCTACATCTTAGGTAAAGATATGACAGAAGGTCCTTATCGTTTGGCTGGCTATGTGAAAGCCATGGAGAGGGCCCGATTTAAAGTGGATGTAGTGACAATCTATGGTGATTATGCGATGCGAGGTGGAGCTAGCGCTGCCGACGAGTTTATGCATCGGAAGAAATTGCCGACCGCCATTGTGTGCAATAACGATGAAAGCGCCGTTGGTCTTTGGCACCGATTTGCGCAACATGGAATCAAAGTTCCCGAAGATGTGTCACTTGTCGGATACGACGATTCGCTTGCCCACTTCTCGTACTTGGATATGACATCTGTAACGCAGGATCCAAAGGAGTTGGCGGTAGCAGCTGTAAAAGATGTCGCTGGTCGAATTTCAGGAGAGCAGTACCTCGCTAAGACCTATTTAACCTCAGCGAATGTGGTGGTCAGAACTAGCACGAGCCAGCCAGTTCACTTGCTTAATTCACGCTCAAATTCATGATTTTGAGCGTGAAATTTACTAGCACGAGCAAGTAAAAAAATAAGAATTTGTTATTAAGTCGTTATAAAAAAAGCATTCCCTCGGGCAACTTCTCCATCTAAATTCACTCACTAGAACGTTTCCCACTTCAGGGCGGCGTCAGAAGGGAAATTAACTAATGAAGTTCAGTACACGAAAGCTGGCGATGGCTATCACTGCTACTGCCGCAGCCGCAGCGCTCGCCCTCAGCTCGACAACAACAGCCTCAGCCGCAAACGTATTAAACGGCTTTGGAACTCATGCTAAGAACCGCAATGTCTATTTCTTCACTTATTACGATCCAGCTGGCGATGCTTTCTGGGCACAGATTCTTAATGGTGCAAAAACAGCAGCACAACTCGGTCATCTTCAGATGACTCACCAGACAGCAGCTGGCAGCGACTCTCAGATGGTCCAATTGGTTCAGACCTCGATCTCTCGCAAGCCTGCAGCTATCTTCATGCCATTCAACGCTGGTCAAGCTTGGGTTAACGTAGCTTGCCAAGCACACAAGGCAGGAATTCTCGTTATTGCTTACAACGTACCTGCACCTGCATCTGCTGGCGATTGCGTAAGTGGCTTCGTAGGACAAGATTTCTACACAGTAGGTGTAACAGTTGCGAAGGCACTTCTTGCCTCAGGTCAGGTAAAGGCTGGCGACAAGGTTGAAATCACAGCTGAAGAGCCAGATCAGCCATACGCATTGCAACGTGGTGGCGGAGTTTATGACACCCTCAAGGCTGCTGGAGTGAACGTACTTCCACAGGCACAATGGTTGCGTACCGGTGGCGACGATGCTGGTGCACTTGCTGCACTTACTTCATACCTCGTAGCTAACAAGGATGTCAAGGTCATGATCCCAGTTGGTGGAACTCCTCACCGTAACCTTCCAGCAGCTCTCAAGGCAGCCGGAAATACAACAACAAAGGTCATCGGTTTCGATACCGCTCCTCAGATCCTTCAGGCAATCACAGATGGAACAGATCTAGCTACCGCTGACCAACAAGGTTATGTACAAGGATTCCAGTCTGTCATGGAAGGTATTTTGAACCTCGACTTCGGATTCTCACCATCTAACATCAACTCTGGTGGTAATGGTTTGATCACAAAGTCAAACGTACAACTTCTTTCCGATCCTGCCTTCAAGGGTATTCGTTACTAATAACTTCTTAAAACTACGAATAGAACTTGTAAGATAGCAAGAAAGAAAAGTAATCAGTAATTAAGCAAGTTAGTAATACGGTTAATGGGAACCGAGCTCTGTATGAGTTCGGTTCCCATTCATACGAGAAAAATGCAAGGCAATACCCTCAACTTCGTAAAACATTTAAGGAAAATTAATGACCTCCGATACTTCCAAGCTCGACCAAAGTTCATCTCCAGGGGATGTAGGGAAGGCTTCAGCGCGCAAGCTCTCAGATTCAAAAAAACTTACCGGGTTTGCTGCGATTAAAGACAATCTGCAATTTGTTCGTGGCCGTGGTGGCTTCGAAATCGGAATAGTTTTACTCGTCTTAGTAATCGGATATGTCACTGCAGGAATCTTTATCCCAAACAGTTTTCCATTTCTAGATTCAAATAACCTCAGCGGAGTAATCTCGCAGGCAGTGCCGGTTCTAGCCATTTTGGGAATTGGTGTTGGTATCCTCATGGTATCCAATGAGTTCGATCTCTCGCTAGGTGCATCACTTACGTGTGATGCGATTGTTTTTATTCAAGTAGATCAACATGCTGGTCTATTTCTCGCATCGATCGCTGCAATCGCAACCGGCGCATTTATTGCTCTCGTCAATGGCGCAATCGTTGTTTATACAAGAATTCCATCCTTTATTGCCACACTAGGAATGAGCTTCTTTTGGAACGGTGCATCCATTTGGATTAATGGAACACAGGCAGCAGAACTTGACCAAAAGCATCAAACAGGTGCCATCGAATGGGTATACGTTCACAACTTCGGTGTATTTCGGTCACAATTCTTATGGATGATCTTGGTTGTGGTGCTTGCTTGGTTCTTCCTACATCGCCATCGCCTAGGAAATCACGTCTATGCTGTCGGAGGTAACGTTGCGGCCGCTGAGGCGATTTCGATTAATCCCAAGAAAGTTAAATTATTGTCATTTGGAATTTATGGATCACTTGTGGGATTAGCCGCCATCATGATTGCGGTCCAAACTTCTTCAATGCAACCTGGCGGATCAGCTACTGCTGACTACACCTTGTTTGCCATTGCTGCAGCTGTCGTTGGAGGAACTTCGTTACAGGGCGGAAGAGGCTCTGTATTTGGAATGCTCTTTGGTGCAACTTTAATTGAACTGATTCAAAATGGTTTGATTCTTGGTCGTGCGCCATATTTTTACATCACAGTATTTGTTGGCTTAACCATCGTTGTTGCAGCCATATTCAATAAGCTAATGGAAGGCAAAGCCCGATGAAGACGCCATTGTTACGACTAGACAACATGAGCAAGAAATACGGTCCAAATACAGTTCTCAGCGATGTCTCTTTTGAAATCGGAAAGAGTGAAGTTGTAGGACTTCTCGGAGATAACGGCGCTGGCAAGTCAACACTCGTCAAAATCATGTCTGGCGTTGTTCCTGCAACCAGTGGAAATTTTTACTGGGAAGATGAAAAGATCGAAAATCTCAATCGTGAGGCGACCGAGAAATTTGGAATTGAAACCATTTTCCAGGATTCAGCGTTAGTCCCACAAATGTCGATCACTCGCAATATCTTCATGGGCCGCGAAATTCGAAACAAATTAGGCTTCATGAAGATGCGTGAAATGGCTCAGGTAGCTACAGACGTGCTCGATAGTGTGGTCACTATTGAAGGAATCAAGTCTCCGAAGCAACTGGTTCAATCACTTTCTGGTGGCCAGGCCCAGGCAGTAGCTATTGCTCGCGCTGTTCACTTTAAACGTCGCTTACTCATTCTCGATGAACCAACATCAGCTCTCGCGGTGAGAGCTACTGAAGCGCTCCTTGACTACTTGCGCCAGCTCAAAACCGAAGGAGTTAGCTCGGTTTTGGTCACACATAATCTTCACCATGCGTTCAAAGTTTGTGACCGTCACATTGTGATGAATCACGGCCGAAAAATTTTGGATGTAGCGCGTGAAGACACCAGCGTAGAGGAGCTTACAGCTGCTGTCGTAAGTGGTGCTGAGGGTGTTCGCCTATATCGAGAGTCAGTGGGTAAGTAACGCTCAAGAGAGAGCGCTGCCGAATGAGGAATCTTTCGCAGCGCTCTATCTAATCACGGAGTTAATTTTTTTCAAAGATTTGTAATTATATTTAAGGGGAGTAAATGTCCACGGTCGTGAATCACTGGATCAACGGTAAAGAATATGTCAGCAATTCCGGTAAAACCTTTCCAGTTTATGATCCTGCACTAGGCATCGAAACCAAGAGAGTAGCAATTGCCGATAAGACTGAAATCGATGTGGCTATAGCAGCAGCTGCTCAAGCATTCCCATCTTGGCGGGATACTTCCTTGGCACGCCGACAACAGATACTTTTCACATTTCGCGAGCTGTTGAATGCCAAAAAAGGCGAGTTAGCAGAGATCATCACGAGTGAACACGGAAAAGTGTTATCCGATGCTCTCGGTGAGATAACACGCGGACAAGAAGTAGTGGAATTTGCAACAGGTATACCGCACCTACTTAAAGGTTTTTATACGGAAAATGCTTCAACAGGCGTCGATGTGTATTCAACTCGTCAGCCATTGGGCGTTGTAGGAATTATTAGCCCATTTAACTTTCCAGCAATGGTTCCTATGTGGTTCTTCCCGATTGCGATTGCTGCTGGAAACACAGTCGTTCTCAAACCTTCAGAGAAAGATCCATCGACATCGTTATGGATTGCGAAGTTATGGAAGGAAGCTGGTCTTCCAGATGGTGTTTTCAACGTACTCAACGGTGATAAGGAATCTGTCGACGGTCTGATTGAAAGTCCTGATGTTGAATCAATCTCATTTGTTGGTTCAACGCCAATCGCACAATACATTTATGAAAACTGTGCCAAGAAGGGCAAGCGTGTTCAAGCCCTCGGTGGAGCAAAAAATCACATGCTTGTTCTCCCAGATGCCGATCTTGAATTGGTAGCGGACTCGGCGATCAATGCTGGATTCGGTAGCGCTGGTGAACGATGCATGGCAATTTCTGTGATCGTGGCTGTCGAACCCGTAGCGGATGCACTGATTACGAAGATTGTTGATCGGATGGGAAAGTTAAGAACGGGAGACGGTCGACGTGGTTGCGATATGGGACCACTTGTCACCAGAGAACACCGAGACAAAGTAGCTAGCTATATTGAAATTGCAGAAAAAGATGGAGCCAAGGTAGTTGTCGACGGAAGAAATCCAAAAGTTGACGGCGAGGCTGGCGGTTTTTGGCTTGGACCTACGCTCATCGACCAGGTACCAACGAGTTCAAAAGTGTATACAGAGGAAATCTTTGGTCCAGTGCTTTCGATAGTTCGAGTAAGAACTTTTGATGAAGGTGTAAAACTCATCAATAGTGGTGCTTTTGGAAACGGAACTGCAATTTTCACAAACGATGGTGGAGCTGCTCGACGCTTCCAGTATCAAGTTGAAGTCGGAATGATTGGAATTAACGTACCAATTCCCGTTCCTGTCGCGTATTACTCCTTTGGTGGTTGGAAAAACTCACTCTTTGGCGACACTAAGGCTCATGGAGTTGAAGGCGTTCACTTCTTTACACGCGGGAAAGCAATTACCTCCAGATGGCTTGATCCCAGCCATGGTGGAATTAACTTGGGCTTCCCTCAAAACTAGGTTATTACTTCAATGACCACACAATCTCAATGGCATTTCACTTCCGGGGAGCTCAAATCCTCCGGATGGGAATTGCTGTTAGACGCAGATAAACCTCCAGTAACTGGTTGGGCTCACACCGGTATTCGGATTGGAATTGTCTCCCCAGGAATCAATCTCGACATCCCTGCTGACAATAAAGAGCGAATCATTTTCGTTTTGGCAGGCGAGGGCTTATCAATCACCTATAGCTCAACCAATGATGGACATTCGATCACCCAAGAACTGCGTGGTCGTAGCTCTGTTTTCAGTGGACCAACAGATCTCCTTTATCTGCCAATTAATACAGATATTTCAATTGCTGGTTCAGCAAAATTCGCAATCGGAGAGTGTCCAGCAAAAAATCCTAAACCTGTTAAATACATTCCTAAAGAAGAAGTCCCAGTTGCCATTCGAGGTACTGGGAGTGAATCTCGACAGGTTCATGGTTTTGGCATGCCAGACAACCTAGATGCTGATCAAATGATAGTTGTCGAAGTGATTGTGCCAGCTGGAAATTGGTCTGGCTCGCCCTCACATAAGCACGATGTCTTCATTCCAGGCAAGGAATCAAATCTTGAAGAGATTTATTACTTTGAATCTCAAGTGACCAAGTCCTACACATCACCCGCCCAAGCATCGCCGTTCGGAATCTTCAGGGGCTATTCCTCGGATGAGCGCGAATACGACCTCACAACTGAAGTTCGCTCTGGAGATTTGGTTTTAGTGCCACATGGTTGGCATGGACCAGTGGCGGCAGGTCCGGGATACGATCTTTATTTTTTCAATGTTATGGCAGGTCCAGATCCAGAACGTACGTGGAATGTAACGGATGAACCAAGCCAAATATGGATACGAGATTTTTGGAATGAGAAGTTACCTGATTCTCGTTTGCCCTACGGAGAATAGGAAAAAGTAATGGCTACTCGAAAAATGACAGTCAGTCAGGCTGTGGTTGAATTTTTGGCGCATCAATACACAGTTGATGGTGATTATCGCGAACGAACGATTCCTGGAATGTTTGGAATTTTTGGTCACGGAAATGTTGCCGGTATCGCTCAAGCTTTAAAACAATATTCGGTGGAACAACCAGACCTCATGCCGTACTTTCAAGCAAGAAATGAACAGGCGATGGTGCACGAGTCATCGGCTTTTGCACGAATGACTCGACGCCGGGCAACTTTTGCTTGTGCTGCATCAGTTGGTCCTGGAGCAACAAATATGCTCACTGGCGCCGCAGTTGCAACGACAAATCGACTACCTGTCCTGCTTCTTCCGTCAGATACTTTTGCCAATCGTGCTCCAGATCCAGTTCTGCAACAGTTGGAAATGCCACACGATTCGACATTAACTGTCAACGATGCCTTCAAACCACTTTCACGTTTCTTCGATCGTGTGCAACGCCCAGAACAACTTTTCTCAGCGTTATTAGGTGCAATGCGAGTTCTAACCGATCCTGCGGAAACTGGTGCTGTCACTATTTGCCTACCAGAAGATGTTCAGGCAGAGGTTATTGAAGTACCAGAAGAGTTTTTGGCCGACCGAGAATGGCGGGTACGTAGGCCTTTGCCTGATACGGGATTGGTCGAAGAGGTTGCACGCATTATTCGAGGAGCTCAAAATCCATTCATTGTGGCTGGTGGCGGAATAATTTATTCAGATGCTCACCAAGCTCTTGAAAAATTCGTGGAACAAACCAAGATTCCCGTTGGTACTTCACAAGCAGGAGTTGGATCACTCAATTGGGATCACCCTCAATGTTTAGGTGCAATTGGAGCTACTGGAACTTCAGCAGCTAATCGACTTGCAGCTGATGCTGATGTGATTATCGGTATCGGAACACGCTATAGCGATTTCACTACTTCTAGTCGTACAGCCTTTCAGAATCCTGAAGTTAGATTTATCAATATAAATGTTGCATCATTCGACGCTTTTAAGCACGGTAGCGCTTTGCCGGTAGTGGCAGATGCACGCGAGACACTTGTGCTGCTTACTGCTGCTCTCAAAGGTTTCACCGTGCGAGAAGAAGAGCAGCTACGTGCCAAGCGAGAGAAGCAAGCTTGGGATGCGCTTGTCGATGCGGCATTTGTAGATCAGAAGCGCTCACTTCCAAGTCAGACAGAGATTATTCACGCTGTTCAGTCCGCGTCAGCTCCCACAGACACAGTTATCTGTGCGGCCGGTTCCCTTCCAGGGGATCTTCACAAATTGTGGCGTGTACGTGATCCATTGGGATATCACGTCGAATACGCGTTTTCATGTATGGGATATGAGATTGCCGCGGGAGTTGGTGCAGCTCGGGCTGGAGCACTGCCAATCGTGATGGTTGGTGACGGTTCGTATCTGATGATGCATACAGAGATAGTTTCAGCGGTAGCTGAAGGGCTCAAATTTATTATTGTGCTTATTCAAAACCATGGATACGCGTCGATCGGACACCTCTCTGAAGATGTTGGTTCACAACGTTTTGGAACTCTTTACCGTTTCCGAAATAAGAAACTCAACAATTTTGAAGATGGCGAGCGACTTCCGATTGATTTAGCTACTAATGCGGAGAGTTTAGGCATTCAAGTCGAGCGAATCACTGAGTCACCAAATGCAATTGCAGACCTCCATGCAGCGGTGGCTCGTGCACGAAACTCTGAGAGGGCAACTCTCATTCACATTTCTAGTGATCCACTGTTATACGCACCTGATGGCGAAGGTTGGTGGGATGTCCCAGTTCCATCGATATCAACGCTAGATAGCACAAACGAAGCTCACAAACATTACGTCAAAGCACTTTCAAAGCAGCGTCCGTTGCTCGGCAACGGCCTAAAAGATAAGAAATAAAGGAGAAGCTCATGGCTAATCAGATTCGCGTAGGAACTGCCCCTGACTCATGGGGTGTTTGGTTTCCCAATGAGCCACATCAAGTGCCTTGGCAACGCTTTCTCGATGAGGTTGTCGAAGCTGGATATCACTGGATAGAGCTCGGACCTTACGGTTACCTCCCAACCGATCCATCACAATTAGAAGATGAGCTGGGCAAACGTAATCTAAAACTCACAGCTGGAACCGTTTTTACTGGATTTCACAAAGAAGACGACAGTCAATGGCAGCGTGCTTGGGATCAAGCATTAGCCGTTGCGGGTCTAGTTTCAAAACTTGGCGTTGAACACTTGGTTGTGATTCCTGATCTCTGGCGTGATGATAAGACAGGTGAATCTCGTGAATCACGAGTATTGAGTGATGAGCAATGGAAGCGCTTGGCTGCTGGCCATGACAAGTTAGGCAAGGCTCTCCTTGAAGAGTTTGGAATTCATCAACAATTCCACTCACATGCAGATAGTCATGTGGGAACTTATGGCGAAGTTGAACGTTTCCTACAAGAAACAGATACCAACTTTACGAATTTGTGCTTAGACACTGGACACTTTGCGTACTACCTTGGCGACAATTTAGCGTTGATGAACGCATATCCAGAACGTATTGGCTACCTACATCTAAAGCAAGTACATCCAGGAATTCTGGCAGATACGCTGAAGAATGATTTGCCGTTTGTTGATGCAGTTGCCAAGGGTGTTATGACAGAGCCTGGATTTGAAGGTGTCCCTGCCTTTGCACCAATTATTGAAAAGGCGTTGGAAATCAATCCAGAAATCTTTGCAATTATCGAACAAGATATGTATGGCTGCCCAGTAGACATGCCATTCCCAATTGCACAGCGCACGCGTGAGCACATTTTGGCAACCACGCGCGCTGCTCGCGTTAAGTAATCACTGATAGGGGGATAGAAAATGAAGATTGCACTCGATCCAACACCATTTCATCACACGCATGGATTATTAGAATTTCCACGCGTGGCTGCTGAGTTGGGTTATAAGTATCTCCAATTAACTCCTCATCGAGACTTTATTCCTTTCTTTAATCATCCAAAGGCTGATGATGATTTAGTACAAGCGTTAAAAAAATCGTGCAAGGACGCTGGCGTTGAAATTGCATCGGTTCTACCGGTGCTTCGATGGTCCGGTCCTGATGAGGATGCACGCGAAGCGGCAGTTCGGTACTGGAAACGGGCGATTCAAATTACCGTAGACCTCGGTGTGAAAACGATGAATACGGAATTTTCAGGACGGCCAGAGAAGGCAGAAGAATCTGAACGCGCCTTTTATCGATCTATGGAAGAACTTGTTCCAATAATCGAACGTGAGGGTCTGGATATCTTGATCGACCCACATCCAGATGATTTCGTCGAAGATGGACTACAAGCAATTCGCACAATCCGTGGAATCAATTCAAAAAACATAGGTATGGTTTATGTAGCTTCCCATACCTTCCATATGAATAATTCTCCGCTGGAAATTATGCGAGCTGCTGGTGAGATGATCCGCCTCGTTCATATTTCAGACACAATGGATCACCGTCGATCAAATGGGCTTCGATATATCAGCAACCCACCAGGAAATGCTGTCCGCGTACATCAGCATTTGAAAATCGGTGATGGTGATGTCAACTGGAATGAATTCTTCCAGGGTCTTAAGGAAATCGGTTTTCTAGATAATCCAAACTCAATTGCTTGTTCATCTGTGTTTGCAGAAAATGAAACAAACGCCGAGACATCAAAGTGGCAACTGCAAAAAATACAGGAGTATGTAAAGTCGGTAGAGGGCTAATGCACATAGGTGTCTATACCGCTATTTTGCATGATCGGGATATTGATTCAGCGCTCGATATCATTAAAGATCTTGGACTCAATGGGGCTGAGATTAACTCGGGTGGATTTTTACCAGCTGTACATTTGCCGATATCAGAAGTAATGAGCTCAGATGTCAAAAGAGATGAATACCTAGATAAATTTGGCTCGCGAGGCATCAAACTAACGGCCTTAAATTGCAATGGAAATCCACTTAGCCCCAACAAAAGCGTAGGCACTCGTCAGAGTCAAGATGTCGCCGATTCCATCAAACTCGCACAACGGCTCGGCGTGGATCGTGTGATCACTATGTCTGGCCTTCCAGCCGCCGAATCCACCGGTACTCGTTCAGCATGGTACGTGAATCCTTGGAGCTCTGAACACTCTGATGCGTTGGATTATCAATGGGATGAGGTAGCAGTTCCATTCTGGAAAAAGATGGATCAACTTGCAGCGGATCATGGTGTGAAAGTTGCACTAGAGATGCACCCGCAAAACGTAGTTTTTAATCCAGCCACCCTCGTCCGATTAATTGAAAAAGGAAATCTCACTAATGTCGGTGCTGAAATGGATCCCTCTCACTTATTCTGGCAGCAGATTGATCCAATTACAGCCCTCAAGTTTCTAGGTGAACTTGTTTTTGCTGCTGCTGCGAAAGATGTTCGAATAAATCCAAGTGTGAGCTTGCATGGTGTTTTAGATGATCGATTTACGCGGATTCCGCGCGAAAAAAATCCGCTCCCGATTTCACATGATGGTCAGTTTGTTGTGAACAAATGGCCAGTAGATTCCGCTTGGGATTTCGTAGCTCTCGGCCAAGGTCATAGTCAAGAATTTTGGAATCAATTCTTACAGACGCTTTCACAGACATCGCCTGCCTGTGACATTGCAATCGAACATGAGGATTCAGCTTTTGGACGCGTTGAAGGTCTAAAAATAGCCGCTGAAGTTTTACGCACCGCATACGAAACCATTTAGGTCCATAACAAAGGGGAGAGAAATGTCTGAAGCACCACTGAAATATGCAGCAGAGAACACACCAACGGTTCTTTGGAATGATTCCGCGAACCCAAAGGAACTAGCTGACGCTATTTCTTGGGGTGCAGTAGGAGCAACCTGTAATCCACCGCTAGCTCTGGCTGCGATCAAGGCAGATTTACCTTATTGGAGTGAACGCATTAAAGCTTATGCTGCGCAAAATCCAACCGCTAGCGATGATGACATTGGTTGGGCCATGGTTCGCGAACTCTCCATCAATGCTGCAAAACTACTTGAGCCAAGTTTCGAGAAGTATCAGGGAAGAAATGGACGCCTCTCGATTCAAACCGATCCACGATTGCACCGAGATGCAAAAGCTCTGACGGCGCAATCAGTGGAATTCTCCAAGCTTGCAAAAAATATTATTGTGAAAATTCCTGTAACTGGTTCGGCAATAGCTGCTTTTGAAGAAGCTACCTATCAGGGTGTAAGCATCAATGCGACAGTTTCTTTTACTGTGGCGCAAACTATCGCAGTAGCTGAAGCTGTGGAACGTGGCTTGAAGCGCCGTGAAGCTGAAGGACTCGACATCTCTCACATGGGGCCAGTCTGCACGATCATGGTTGGCCGAACAGATGATTGGATGAGGGTTGCCTATGAGAAGGAAAAGGGAGCTGTTGATCCAGGAATCTTTGAATGGGCTGGAATTGCAACTTTCAAGAACGCTTACCAAATTTATCAAGAGCGTGGCTATCGCACTCGCCTATTGGCAGCTGCTTTTAGAAACCCTATGCACTGGAGCGAACTTCTGGGTGGAGATATCGTAATTTCCCCACCATATCCATGGCAGGTGCGCATCAATAAAGCCAAATTAACACCAGATTTAGATAGTCTTAAAAAGCCAGTTGATCCTAAAATCTTGAGCGCACTCCTTGAATTCTCTGAATTCCGAAAAGCCTACGAACCAGATGGACTTTCTCCAGATGAATTCGCTTCCTATGGAGCAACTGCTCGGACACTTCGTGGTTTTCTAGAATCAGTTTCGCAACTTGAAGCGCTCGTCCGAGATACTTTGGTACCAAATCCAGATTAATTTCTTACAGAAGTTGGCTAATTAATAGCCTCACTATTACCCCGGCAAGTGAGATCAAACTACCTCTCTTGCTGGGGAACGCGGTGTTTGCTTGAAATGCTGACTCCTGACCACCACACCGAATAACCCCTGAGACCGTTTTGGAGGTTCAAATCCTCTCTTCTCCGCTCAGTTTGTTTCAGAGCGAGAATTTCACGCTTAACTTAGTAAACTCTCCCAGTACTCAACGGAGAGAAGTGTAATCATGGCAAGAAAGCTCGTTTTGATGGGCTCTGGTGAAAATAGTCCCGCCATGGTGACTCCTCACCAAAATATCCTCAAGGAGCTCGGCAAGAGTTCTTATCGAATCAACCTCGATACTCCATATGGCTTTCAAGAAAATGCCAACGAGATGACCGAGCGAATTTTGGGTTATTTCGAGAAGAACGTTGGATATCCCATCAACGACGTTCACTTTCGGAGTGATTTCGAGGATGCAACGACAGCGCTTGCTGAGATAGAGAAAGCCGATTGGCTCTTCTCTGGTCCTGGCAGTCCAACCTATGCACTCAAGGCATGGGCCAGCAGTGGTGCCAGTGAGAAATTCCACCAGGTACTAGAACGTGGAACCATCGTTATGGCTTCAGCTGCAGCAATGACTCTCGGAGCTAAGACCATGCCCGTCTATGAGATGTACAAAGTCGGGGATGCGCCATTTTGGCTAGATGGTTTAAATATTTTGGAGAAAGCAACCGGAATCCGTGCATCGGTTGTGGCTCACTACAACAACACCCAGGGCGGAACGCACGACACTCGCTTCTGTTTTATCGGCCAACGCCGCATGGAAGTACTCGAATCACTCCTTGAAAAAGATACAGGGATTCTGGGCATTGATGAGCACACGGGCATCAGCTTTGATTTGGATACCAAGGTTGTTGAGATCTTTGGAAAAGGTCAAGTGACCTTGCGGATGAACGGCGCTGAGAAGATATTTGCGAACAAGACCACACACTCGATCGCAGATTTTGCCTTCTAAAACCGCGCTAAAATTCGCATAAATTACTAGAAGAGGTAGATGTGCCACAGTACAAAATTGCCATTGTTGGAGCTGGTCCGGCCGGGTACTTCACAGCACAAGCGCTTCAAAACTCGCAGAGCGATGGGCTCAGTTTTAGTATCGATATGTTTGAACGCCTGCCAACGATGTGGGGACTGGTTCGAAGTGGTGTGGCGCCGGACCACCCAAAGATCAAAACAGTTGCAAAGGTCTTTGAGAAAGTAGCTAGTGAGCCTAATTTTCGCCTATTTGGTAATGTCGAAATTGGGAAAGATATAGATATCGAAGAGCTCTGCGCTCGCTATGACGCCGTTGTTATGTGCACGGGTTCAGCCATCGGCAAGAAACTTGGCATTCCGGGCGAGGATCTTCCTGGATCGTTATCTGCCGCTCAATTCGTTCCTTGGTATAACGGCCATCCTGACTTTGCTTCACTCGATGTGCCACTTGATGGCACGACTGCAGTTGTCATTGGCGCAGGAAATGTCGCGATGGATTGCGCACGTATTTTGGCGATTGATCCTTCGGAGCTAGATTCAACTGACACTGCTACTGCTGCACTCCAAGCACTTCACACCAGCTCGATTCGTAAAGTTTATATCGCTGGCCGCCGTGGACCAGAGCATGCTGCCTTTACTGCGCCAGAGCTACGTGACCTTCCAAAACTAGAACATACAGATGTTGTCATCTCGAAAGAAGAAGTCGAAGCAGCGCACATCCGTGCTGAGGCCGCGGGTGAAATCGAGAAGCACTTAGCATCAAATCTCGAAGCATGGCGTTTGATCGCAGAACATCCTCATTCAGGACACGATCGCGAAATGGAATTTCACTTCCTAGCAGCTCCTAAAGAATTTAAAGGAGATGGAAGAGTTGAGGAAGTAGTCTTTGGAATTAATGAAATCAAAGATGGCAAAGTTGTCGATACAGGTGAGACTTACTCAATACAAGCCAACCTCGTTATCTCGGCGATTGGGTACGAAGCAGCACATATCAATGGGATCTATTTTCATAATGGCAAAATTGATAATGAAGAAGGCCGTGTACTAGGTACAAATATCTATACAGTTGGTTGGGCCAAGCGAGGTCCTTCTGGTGTCATTGGTACCAACAAGAGCGATGCTTCTGATGTCGTGAAGCTACTCATTTCAGATCTTCCAGAACAGGCTCGCCCTGATTGTGATATCACCGCCTTTATTCCAGCCGGAATTCAGATTGTGGATCAAGCCTCTTGGACAAAGATCAATGCTGCAGAGGTTGCTGCAGGTGAGGCGCTAGGCAAGCCTCGCCTCAAGGAAACGTCGATTGAAAAGCTTCTGGAAATGGGTAAATAAGCCTTATTTACTCGTGATTTCGCGAGGTACACCTGTTCTGGAACTGATTATGAGAACTCTGGAGCCTTAGGTAGAATCAGCACTCGCAGTACCTGCGCTTGTAGCTCAACGGATAGAGCATCTGACTACGGATCAGAAGGTTAGGGGTTCGAATCCCTTCAAGCGCACCAGCTAGTTATTTCGAAATATTGAGGGCTTAGCAAAAGCCTCATGGAGGCTAACCAGATCCACATCCTCTAAGATTTCAAAATGATCATTTCGGTCCTAGGCCTTGGGGACGCGGGTAGCGCCATTTCTTCCGTTCTTGCGGATGCAGGTCTAACGGTTCGAGGATTCGACATTAGACGAACCTCGGTTCCCGGGATCGACATCTGCTCCAGAATGGAATCAGCGGTGGTAGATGCGGATTACATACTTTCAGCGACCTCATCAACTGTCGCGACAAAAATACTTAAAGATGCGCTCCCGTTTTTGAAAAAAGATGCCGTTTACGTTGATCTCAATACCACGCCACCAGGACTAAAGCGTCAATTATCTCAAATCATGAATCAATCACATTTCGTCGATGGCGCGATTATGAAACCAATTGATGCGGGAGCTACCGATTTACCGATAATTGTTGCAGGCCAAGCGGCTACTACATTTGCTGAGGTTATGTCTTCATACGGATTACAGATCGAAGTCGTTGGGGAGAAAGTCGGTGATGCAGCAACGAGAGCCCTGATTGCGAACATTTTCACAAATGGAATCACCTCCGTAGTTATTGATGCCCTTTGGGCAGCTGAAGCGCTTGGTTTAGAGGAATGGGCCATAGAGGAATTCAGGAAGGAATTTGAGCAAAGTTCAGCACGGACACTTCAGTACTATTTAGATCGAGCGCAGAGACACGCTAAACGTGAGCAAGTTGCAGTTAGCGATATTGTTTCGATGCTCAATGAAGCAGGATATGAAAGTCTGATGACCGCCCCTACCGAATTGGTCTTATCTCATATTATTCACGCTAAAAAAGTGCCTTTTTCTCAGAATGAAGATCAGTAATCTAACTGTTTTTGAATCTGATCCATGATTTCGTACGTTGATAAAACAGATCTGACACTTGCATTTGGCTCACGAGATTCCCTTATTGCACTAACAAACTCTCGATCTTGAAGTTCGATTCCGTTGAGTGATACATCAACCTTCGAAACATCAATCACTTCATCTTTTCCGGTAAGCAGGTCATCGTAACGAGCGATGTATGTTCCGTTGTCACATATATAGCGAAAGAAGGTTCCGAGTGGACCATCATTATTAAAGGAGAGCGAGAGAGTGCAAATCTTTCCCTGTTCAGTCTTTAGTTGGATCGACATATCCATTGCGATCCCAAGTTCCGGGTGCTTCGGACCCTGAATGGCGTTCGCCTTCACGATCTTTTCGCCAGTTTGGTATTGGAAAAGGTCAATGGTGTGAGCAGAATGGTGCCATAACAGGTGATCTGTCCACGAGCGCTGTTGCCCGAGTGCGTTCATATTTGTGCGTCTAAAGAAATATGTTTGTACATCCATTTGCTGAATGTTGAGTTCTCCATTGATAATTTTTTTATGAAGGTATTGATGTGATGGATTAAATCGACGGGTATGACCAACCATCGCAATCATTCCAGTCTCTCTCTGTACTGCATCGACAGCTTGGGCATCGCTCCAATTGTCCGCGAGCGGAATTTCAACTTGAACGTGTTTTCCGGCACGAAGCCCGGCGATGGTTTGAGCGGCATGCATCTGAGTTGGTGTAGCGAGAATGACAGCGTCTATCTTGGGATCAGCCAGTACTTCGTCGTAACTATCAGTTGCCACTTTGATTGCATACTTGTCTGCTGCATCTTGAGCGGATTTTCTGCTGGAACCAACGACAGCTGCAACTTCCACATCCTCAATCTTGAGCAATGCATCTATATGTTTTTGCCCAAAAGCCCCTGCACCGACCAATGCAATTTTCAATTCTTTATTACTCCTTTGGCTTCAGTATCAAATGTCCAACAGCTGTATTGGATGCAGGTACATGATAAAAACGATGAACAGTTTCAACTTCTGGACCAAGCGCTCCACGCATGATCAGCCACATAATTAGCTCCACACCTTCAGAACCTGCCTCAACCATGTATTCAAGGTGCGGTTTAAATTGCAAGGTTTCAGGTTCATTAATGAGATCATCCATAAACTTGCTATCCCACGGAGCATTAATAAGTCCTGCACGAGCACCTTGAATTTGGTGACTCATTCCTCCAGTACCCCACACTTGTACACTTAAATCTTCATCGTAATCCTGAACAGCTTTACGGATTGCCTTCCCTATGGACAAACAACGTTCGCCAGATGGTTGTGGATACATAACGACGTTAACTGGAATGGGAATCACTTTAACAGGCCATTTATCTGGTTCACCAAACATTAAAGATAGGGGCACAGTTAGACCATGATCGACCTCTAGGAGGTTCAAAACAGTCATATCGAAATCATCAGTGATAAGCGAAGCTGCAAGGTGAGTAGCAAGCCCTGAATGTCCTTCGACCACAGGAACCGGGCGAGGTCCGTATCCTTCATCACAAATATTGAAGCTATCAGCGATGCCAATAGCAAATGTGGGCATAATATCCATGCCAAAGTAAGATGCATGATCATTATAGATAATGATCACTACGTCAGGCTTTTCGTCTGCAATCCATTTCTTTGAAAACTCATAGCCAGCAAACATCGCTTTCCAATAATCTTCAGATGTTCGATGCATATCAATAGCGGCACCAACTGCTGGAATGTGGCTAGTAGTGACACCTGCGGTGATACGAGCCACTTACTTTTCACCTCGCTCTTTCTTGCTTCGCCAACCTTCGATGTTCCGCCCGCCTGCGAGCATCATGGCCTTATATTCTTCTTCGTTGAATTCGGTCATTGTGCTTACTGCCTGCACATAGGAGAGACCATCTGTTGCAAATATTTTTGACAAAAAATAAACATTTCCACCACAATCTAACATCTTTTGAAAATCCCGATCCAAGACAGCCTGCTCTTGTTCGGGGGTCAGATTCCACTCACTGATATATTTCTTTTCATCTGCAAGCCAACGTGTGCGATTCTCGAGGCTTCTTAGGCTCATGCAAAATTGATTGAGCTCAAAACCTTGACGTGCCTTTTCGATGGTAAAAATTGTGGTTCCCGGGATATCATCAAACTGCTTAAAATTAGGCTTCATGATGCGCTCCAATACAAAGCTTCAGGGTTCCGAACTAAAAGTTTGGTTTGCAAGAGTTCAGTATCCGCTATCTGCGGAATGTAGTCCACTAAATGACCATCATCTGGCATATCTTTTTTAATATTTGGATGAGGCCAGTCAGTACCCCACAACACTCGATCTGGAAACTCTTCTACGATCGATTTTGCAAATGGAATCACATCTTCATATAAAGGAGCTCCGACAAGGCTTAAACGCTCAGGGCAGCTCACCTTCGACCACACATTGGAGTTTTCTCGCATGAATTTACGAAAAAGGTCGAATTCTGGTCCCATTGGATCTTTGGAGACATCAGGCCTGCCCATATGGTCTACCACCACAGGCACCTTAATTGATGAAAAGAAATCCAACCTCTGTTCTAAATCTGCCGCTTCAAAGTAGACAACTACATGCCAACCATATTTGGCAATTTTTGCGATTATCTGTTCATAGTACTCGTCAGGTTTTGGATCAGCCAGTCTACGGACGTAGTTGAAACGCACTCCTCGTACACCCAGTTCATTCATTCTGCCGAGTTCAAGATCACTTACGTCTGGGTTAACTGTCACAACGCCACGAGCTGACGGACCTGCAGTCTCTAAAGCGTCAAGAAGAGCCGAATTATCGGAGCCATGGCACGTCGCTTGAACAATGACATTTTTGGTGACACCTAGGTAATCTCTGAGATTGAATAGATCCTCCTTGCTCGCATCACAAGGTGTGTATTTACGTTCTGGCGAATACGGAAAAACATCTCCAGGACCAAATACATGACAATGCGCGTCTACAGCTCCTGGTGGAAGGAGGAATAATGGCTTTGTTGGATGAGGGCAAAAGTCAATCCAATCCTCATCCTTTTTAAATAGTTGAGACATCAGAGCCCACGCGCCTTCAGAGATGCATCTAGTCGAGGGAATACTTTTCGCGAATTTTTTTCAAATATCTCACTCTTTTCAGTAGGTGAGATATTGGCTGAATCGATATAACGCTTGGTGTCATCAAAATAGTTGCCTGTTCTGGGATCGATTCCCCTCACGGCACCAACCATCTCAGAACCAAAGAGAATATTCTTAATATCTATGACATCTACAAGTAGATCTATTCCTGGTTGGTGATAGACGCACGTATCAAAGAAAATGTTGTTCATGAGATGGTCCTCGACGGCAGGCTTTTTGAGCATATCTGCTAAACCACGATAACGACCCCAGTGATAAGGCACAGCCCCGCCACCATGCGGGATGATGAAGCGAAGAGTTGGGAAATCCTTGAATAAATCGCCTTGAAGAAGCTGCATAAATGCAGTTGTATCGGCATTTATATAGTGAGCTCCAGTTGCATGGAAATTGATATTACAAGAACTCGAAACGTGAATCATTGCTGGTACATCAAGCTCAACCATTTTTTCATAGATGGGATACCAGTATTTATCTGTAAGTGGGAGCGAGGTCCATTTGCCACCGCTTGGGTCTGGGTTGAGATTACAACCGATGAAACCGAGCTCATTTACTGCTCGTTCCAACTCTGCAACCGATGCTGACAAATCAGTGCCCGGGAATTGTGGAAGTTGGCAGACACCAATGAAAGTTTCGGGGTAGAGATCAACGACTCGTTTGATGAGATTGTTACAGGCCCGGGACCACTCAAGGCTAATTTCTGCACTACCTTCATGATGAGCCATCGCAGAAGCGCGAGGAGAGAAGATCGTCATATCTGCCCCACGTTCTTTAAGCAAGCGAAGCTGATTCGATTCGATAGTCTGACGGATAACGTCATCAGAAATTTCCGGATATGGCGGAGCACTTGTTCCGGCGGCGAACGCAGCAAGCTGAGCCTCGCGCCAATTATTATGTTCAGTTGGCGCTGTTGTGTAGTGCCCATGGCAATCGATAATCATTTTCCACTCCATACACTGATTGGTACGTAAACTTCTCCTCGCATAAGAAGTCGCGCAGTTCTTAGGAGTGCGGATTTCTTTACCCTCACAGACATACCTTCACTTTCTACATTCATTGAAACCGTGAAAAAACCAGTGGGGTGTTCCACATCAACCCGAGTAACTCCAGATTCGTCTGATTGGAGTTGAGAAATTTTTTGAGCTACGGATCCAGGAATTAGGCACGCAGTAGCAACAGATACTGCACCCAAAACACCAATAGCCTCATGAACGCGGATAGGGATTAAAGTCCTAGTTGATATGGCTCCACCATGTTTGGCGGGTGAGAGTAGGGTCATTTTGGGTACTGTTTTTTTCTCTACATCACCCAAATTCATCTTCTCACCGACAGCCAAGCGGACCGCTTCGATTTTCGCTTTTACCTCAGTATTTGACTCGATTTCAGCTGGGGTTTCTTCTCCAGTTAAGCCGAAATCTGCTGCATTTAAGCAGACTACGGGCATTCCATTGTCGATACATGTGACTTCTACTCCGTTTACGACATCAATCACATTTCCTGTAGGCAGCAACGAACCACAAGTTGAGCCAGCTACATCTTCAAAATCGATATCAATAGGTGCATGTGAACCCGGAACCCCATCAATTCTGGCTTCGCCTGCATAGTTCACTTTTCCACCTGGAGTCTGGATGTGAGCAGTTGCTATAGATTCTGTATTTTCCATCCAGATACGGACGCTTGTTGTATCTGGATTGGCCTTAATGAGGCCAGTTTCGATTGCAAATGGAGCAACACCAGCCAGAATATTTCCACAATTTTGCTGATCTGAAACCTCAGCACGATCGGGCCAGACCTGTAAAAAGAGGTAATCGACATCAATCCCTGGCCTTGATGATTTCTTGATGACTGCAACTTTCGATGTCAGTGGATGGCCACCACCCATTCCATCAATCTCTCGTGCATCTGGTGATCCCAGGGCAGCGAGTAATACTGCATCGCGAATGGCTTTATCAGAAGGAAGATCTGATTCGTGGAAATACAACCCCTTAGAGGTCCCCCCGCGCATAACAACAGTTGGAATGGCCGTTTGCATTAATTGGAATCCTTGTACTGTACGTATTGCAATCCCTTTTTCTCCAGAGCCTCACGCATAGAATAGATATCGAGGCCAAGCTCACCAGCAGCCAAGCGAGATCTCTTTGAAATTTCATTCTCTTCTCGCTTAAGGGCCTTATTAAGTACGTCCCTTGCGCTCTCATGTTTGACGACGACGACCCCATCAACATCAGCGACGATGACATCCCCTGGACGGACGTATGCATTTGCAATCATGATTGGCATTTGAACATTGCCGGGGGTTTCCTTGACGGTTCCTTGAGAACTAATGCACTTAGACCAGACAGGGAATCCCATTTCGGTGAGCATCGCAACATCTCGAACGCCGGCATCGATAACAAATCCACGAACACCATGTGCTACGAGGCTCGTCGCCAATAAATCACCTAAATATCCATCATCACAAGGGCTCGTAGGTGTGACGATCAGAATGTCACCCTCTCGTGCTTGTTCGACTGCTATATGAATCGACCAATTATCACCAGGTGCGACCTCACATGTAAGGGCATTGCCAGCGATGGAAGCCGGAAAAATCGGACGCAATCTATGATGCAACATGCCGATTCGTCCCTGTGCCTCATGCACCGTTGCGGAGCCTAATTTTGCTAGACCATCGACGATAGATAGATCGGTTCTTGGCGTACCTTGAACTACGTATGGCATGTGGTTACCTTCCTAAGAATGTAGAGATTAACGGACGCCTACATATTTCTCTGCGAGGTCAGCAGCTGCATATTTAGAGTTCATGACATGATTTATTTGTGCCAATTGAAGTTGCGCATCAAAAGGATCAAAATTGGTGTGCATCATTGATGTGAACCACCAAGAGAAACGAGTCGCACCCCATACTTTTTCTAGGGCCTTGCGTGAATAATCATCCGCGAAGGCTTGATTATTTTTTGTCAGTAATTCGACGAGAGTCTCACCCAGTAGTCTGACATCATTGGCTGCAAGATTTAATCCTTTAGCACCAGTGGGTGGAACAGTATGTGCTGCATCACCAGCCAAAAAGAGTCTTCCATATTGCATCTTGTTGCTGACAAAAGAGCGCATCGCTAGAATACTTTTTTCCGTTATTGGGCCACGTTCCAAATCCCAACCGTCCAAAGCTAATCGCTCAGAGAGTTCATCCCAACAACGATCATCAGACCAATTGGATAACTGATCCCCATTATCAACCTGAAGATACAAGCGGGTCACCTTCTCAGAGCGCATAGAATTCAGAGCAAAACCCTTGGGATGCCATGCATAAACAAGTTCATCAACAGAAGGTTTTACATTAGCCATGATTCCAAGCCAGGAGAATGGATAAACCTTTTCGAAGCAGTCAACCTCTACATCGGGAATGGCTTGTCGAGAAACTCCCCAGAAGCCATCACAGCCGGCAATCGCTTCACACTCAATAGTTTGTTTATTGCCTTCACTGTCCGTGAAATTCACTATCGGTCTTGTTGAATTGATCTCACCGAGGTTTACATCCGAAACTTCATAGTAAATCTGTTGACCTGCCGCATCAGAAGCGGTGTGGAGATCGCGTTGAATCTCTGTTTGTCCGTATGCCCAAACACTCTGGCCGACTAAATCATTGAAATTTATATGGTGACGATTGCCAGGAATTTGTAAGTAGATTCCTTTATGTTCAAAGCCTTCTTTGTGTAAGCGTTCCCCGATGCCTATTTCATCGAGCAGCGCCACTAACTGTGTTTCAAGAATTCCTGCACGTACACGTGATTGCACGTATTCCCTACTTCGATTTTCAATGACAACCGTGTCAATGTTATGAAGCGCAAGATAACGAGACAGGATCAGGCCTGCTGGCCCTGCTCCAATAATGGCAACTCTAGTCTTAATGATCATCGGGATTTATTTCCTATCGCACTCAGTAGTCTTGAACGGAATTCAGTGGTTGGGCATGCGTAGGACGGGTTTTAGGACTGACCCTGAATAAGATGCGGCCAAAGCTTCATTTATCTGTTCAAACGGATATTCAACGAGAAGCTCATCATATGGAAATCGACCTTGCGCATTTAATTCTAAAAGTCCGCGTATAAGCTTCTTGCTTGTACTTTCGCCACCAAGCATTCCAATTATTCTCTTACCCCAGAGTGTTGTTAAATGATCCGCGGTAAATTCAGCTCCAGCAGGTGCTCCGCCGATGAGACAAACTGTGCCCATCATGCCGACGCTATCAATCGCTTGTCGTACAACTTTGATATTACCTGTGCACTCAAGTGCGAAGTCGGCATGGCGCCCACAAATTTTGATAACTTCTTCAACTGGATTTGCTGAATTCGCATTAATGGTGTGAGTAGCTCCATATTTTTTAGCAAGCGCTAATCGTGAGTCATGTAAATCTATCGCAATAATTGTGCTCGCTCCGGTGTTTTTTGCCGCCATGATTGCAGAAAGTCCAACTGCACCACTTCCATAAACCACCAGTGTTGATCCAAGAGTCGGTTTTAAAACATTAAAGACCGCTCCGGCGCCTGTAGAAATTCCACAAGCGAGCGGCCCAAGTTTTTCGATGTTCACTCCTGTAGGGGCTTTTACCAAACTACTCTCCGAAGTAATCGCATAGGTGGAGAATGACGATTGGCCAAAGAAGTGGCTATGGATTGGCTTTCCATCTCGCGAAAGAGAGGTAGTGCCGTCCAAACGACCACCACCCGCAAGAAGCGGACCCAGCAGGTCGCAATAACGTGGGTTACCAGTTAGACAATGCTCACATACTCCGCACCAAGGCCAACCGATAACTACAGCATCACCTACGGCGACAGTCGTAACACCTTCTCCAATTTTTTCGACAATACCTGCACCTTCATGCCCCAGCACACCCGGGGTTGGGAAGGGGAGATCAGCATGCTGCGCAAGACCATCTGTGTGACAGATGCCTGATGCAACGATCCGGACTCGAACTTCTCCCGTCCGAGGCTCTTCTATGTCTACGTCCTCGATGTGAAAAGGAGTGTTGTAAGCATTTAAAACCGCTGCCTTTGCTCGCATCCTGACTCCTTCGCTCGATTATATATTTTTGTTATAAATCGTGATCGATTTTGTTTATTAATACTTCCAAATAATGAAGATAGTTGCATTACCCCTTTCCAACCAATGGAAAGGGTTCTAGGGTTGCGAGTGAGAGGACGTTATAAATGTCTAATGCCCACAACTCGGCTGGGTCGAATCGAAGGAGAGGCTCATTGATATGAATCGCAATTCAATCAATTCGCTCACGCGTGCAAGTAAAAAGAAGAAAGCATTTGTTGCAGGATTAGCAGTTGCTGCATTATCACTTTCCGGTGTGGTTTCAACTAATTCAGCTTTAGCTGCATCTTCAAGTTCTGTTATTAAAATCGGCTACATTTCACCAAAGACTGGCCCTTATGCTGGTTTCGCTGAAGGTGACCCGTATATGCTAAAAGCAGTTCGAGCATACTTTGCTAAGGGAATCATTTCTGGTGGCAAAAAATATTCTGTTCAAATTTTAGATCGTGATTCAGGTTCAGATCCTGCGAAGGCTGGTCAGCTCGCAGATCAACTTATCAATCAGGATAAGGTCGATATTTTGATGGCGACATCTACTCCTGAAACAACTAACCCAGTTATTGCAAAGTGTGAAGCAGATGCCGTTCCTTGTATCACAACCGTTGCACCATGGCAGGCAGTCTTCTTCGGTGGCGGATTCACTCCCGCAAAGCCAATGCAATGGACTCACCACTTCTTCTTTGGTGTCGAAGGCTTCGGACTCACTGATCCGGGTGCGTGGAACCAAGTTACAACTGATAAGAAAGTTGGCGTTCTTTGGCCTAATGATTCAGATGGACAAGCATTCCGTGATCCAAAAACTGGGTACACACCATTTGCACAGAAGGCTGGTTACACAATTGTCGATCCAGGTGCGTATGAAGATGGAACGAAAGACTTTACTTCCATCATCACTAAGTTTAAGCAAGAGGGTGTTGAAATCATCGCCGGAGTACCTACTCCACCAGATTTCATTACTTTCTGGACTCAAGCAGCACAACAAGGCTTTAAGCCAAAGGTTGTGACGATGGGTAAGGCTCTCTTCTTCCCAGCAACAGTCCCAGCAATTCCAAATAATCTCGGCAATGGACTTTCATTTGCTGCTTCATGGGGCGCAACATTCCCTTACAAGTCAAGCCTTGACGGGACTACAGCCGCTCAATGGGCCACAAATTACGAAAAAGGAACCGGTCTTCTCTATGGCCAAGCAACTCCAAACAACTACACCTTGTTTGAGCTTGCAAACGCTGCAATCAAGAAAGTCACAAATCCTCATGACAAGGCTGCAATCAATAAAGCACTTGATACGGTCAACATGATGACTCTCTCTGGAAAGATTGATTTCACTCATGGTCCAGTTCCAGGAATTGCAACAATCCCAACTGTTGTAGGGCAATGGCAGTTCACAGGCGGTAAGTGGAGTTGGGCTGTTGTAGATAACTCTCAGTACCCTGCAATCCCTGTAGCACACAAGATCACGCCACTTAACTAAACACTGTTACCTAATCGACAGGAATTGATTTGATGTTGAATGTGCAATCCGTAAGCAAGTCATATGGCAATCTCGGAGTGCTCTTTGATGTTTCTCTATCAATTCCTGTTGGTCAGGCAGTTGGAATTGTCGGTCCAAATGGGGCAGGCAAAACAACTTTGCTTAGTGTTGTAAATGGAACTGAGCCAGTTTCGTCGGGCTCAGTTCTCTTTCACGGAAATGACGTAACTAAAGCAGGCGCTGAAGAGCGTTCACGTGCTGGGATAGGCCGAACTTTTCAGATACCTCGTCCTTTCTCACATATGTCCGTCTTTGAGAATGCACTTGCTGGCGCATCATTTGGAGGAGGACTAAGAGGACGAGAGGCGCAATTGGCTGCGATTGATGCGCTGGAGAAAAGTGACATGATGCAGTTTGCCAATGTGCGTGCCGGCTCTTTATCACTTTTGGCTCGGAAGCGACTCGAATTGGCTCGCGCATTATCAACTCAACCAAAATTACTTCTGCTGGATGAAATCGCTGGTGGCTTGACTGAGGCAGAATGTGATTCTCTCATAGTGACAATTCGAGAATTGAAGAACTCTGGGATTACTATCGTCTGGATTGAGCACGTTGTTCAAGCTCTCGTAGCTGTTGTTGACCGGCTAGTGTGTCTCGCTTCAGGAACCATCATTCAAGATGGAGAGCCGAAAGAGGTTCTTCAAAGTGAAGAAGTCTTATCTGTGTACATGGGAACTGGTATCTAATGCCCCTGTTGGATGTGAAGGCGTTGAGTGCGGGCTACGGCGACCTCGTTGCTATTTCTGAAATCTCTTTTTCAGTGGAAAAAGGTGAACTCCTTGCCCTTATTGGCGCTAACGGTGCGGGTAAATCCACACTTTTGAAGACGATCGTTGGCTCTATGAGTTCGACATCAGGTTCCATCATCTTTAAGGGGAAGGAGATAACCTCAGAACCGGATTACAAACGAGTTAAAGATGGAATTTCTCTCGTTCCTGAAGGAAGACGCCTTTTCCCATCTTTAACTGTCGAAGAGAACCTTCTTGTCGGTGCCGCCACTGACAGAAGAGGGCCATGGAATTTACAAGCAATATTTAAACTCTTGCCTATTGTTGAGAAGCTAAAAGATAGAAATGCCGCCAGGCTTTCAGGTGGGGAGCAGCAAGCCGTTGCTATCGCCCGCTCACTTATGTCCAACCCTGACCTAATTTTGCTTGATGAGATTTCACTTGGTTTGGCGCCTGTTGTGGTGGAACAGATTTACGCTGCGCTTCCAGATATTCGTAAAGAAGGATTAAGTATCATTTTAGTTGAACAGGATTTAAAACGAACTCTCAAAGTCGCTGACAAAATCTCGTGTCTGCTTGAAGGTCATTTGGTATTACAAGGTAAACCGTCGGAATTTTCTCACAAGCAGATTACAGACGCTTACTTCGGTCACTCCCTCCCATCTTTTAGCGACTCTGTCATGGGAGTGAAATAATGATTTTATTGAATTCAATCTCGCAAGGAATCCTACTTGGCGGATTATTTGCACTTTCGGCAGTCGGCTTATCGCTCGCATTTGGAGTTCTGCGGATTGTTAATCTGGCGCACGGGGATTTAATGACTCTGGGTGGCTACTTAGCTTTTATCACCATTCAACATACCGGAATGAGTACGTGGTACACATTCCTGATTGTTGTACCAGCAATGGGAATTATCGGATATTTTATTCAACGCATTTTGCTTCAACGTGCTTTACGGATGGGTGAGTTGGCACCCTTGATGGTTACATTTGGAATTTCCATCATCATCCCCAATAGCTTGGTTCAACTTTTCACAAACAATACCCAGCAATTACCAGTTGGTGCTCTTGCAACAAGTAGCATCCAAGTTAATAATCAAATAAGCATCGGAACTTTCCCTCTCATCACGCTTGGGATTTCGATCGTGTTAATTGTCGCTCTTCAGCAATATTTGTCTCGCACAAAAATGGGGCGCTATATGCGGGCCGCAGCAGATGATAGTGAGGTTCTTCGACTTATGGGTGTTGACCATCGAAAGGTCTACGGAATTGCAATGGGAATTGCTTTTGCAACCTTAGCCATGGCCGGCATTCTCTTTGGTATGCGCCAAGGGGGTGTCACACCGTACGATGGCAGTTTAACGGTGCTCTTTGCGTTCGAAACCGTAATTATTGGAGGGCTCGGATCTCTCTGGGGAACACTACTCGGTGGCATAGTGCTCGGTATAGCCCAGACAGTTGCAGGGCAATTTAGTCCTGAGTTACCACTTCTCGCGGGTCACTTAGTTTTTCTTGGCGTTCTCGCTTTTCGTCCTAGTGGTTTACTTGGAAAGCCGGTCTTGCGATGAGTGCAACAGTCCAGGTTGAACGTTCTCCGAAGAAGGCAGCTTTTGGGGGAATTCTTGCGGCAATCCTTTTTGTTGCCCTAGCAATTGCACCTAAAGTTTTAGATCCTGCTATTACGACTGAGTGGGTCAAATTATTTTACTTGATCACTCTGGCGAGTATGTGGAATTTATTAGCTGGTTATGCGGGAATGATATCGGTCGGACAACAAGCATTTATTGGCCTTGGTGCCTATGGAGTATTTGTCTTCAATGATCATGGGTTTAGCGCCTATGAGAGCGGAATAATCGCATCCGTTATCGTAGGTGTACTTGCAATACCGATCTCTTTTCTCGCTTTTCGACTTCGTGGTGGATATTTTGCAATTGGAACATGGGTTATCGCTGAAACTATTCGCCTAATTATTATTCGCTTCCCAAGTTTGGGTTCGGGTAAGGGTCGAACTATCGCTAATTACACAAAAGACCCAGCATTGAGAAACACATACACGTATTGGCTAGCTTTAGGTGTTGTAATTTTTGCATTAGCTTCTTGTTTTACTTTGCTGCGCTCACGTTTTGGACTTGCATTGCAATCTATTAGAGATAATGAGGTAGCAGCAAATTCTCTAGGAATTAAAGTCGACTTCGCTAAGCGAGTCGTCTATGTCATCGGTGCCGTAGGTTGTGCTGCTGCAGGGTCTGTTATTTGCATACAGTCGATAGGCGTTGCTTCGCCAGATTCAATTTTTGGAGTGAGCTATTCAGCTTTCATGATCTTTATGGTCTTGATTGGCGGGATTGGAACCGTAGAAGGCCCAGTTGTTGGAGCACTTCTTTACTTCTTCGTAGATAAGTACTTTAGCCAGTCGGGATTGTGGTACCTAGTATTTCTTGGCGCAATGGCCATCATTGCCACCTTATTTGCCCCCAAAGGAATCTGGGGAGAGATCAATGCTCGATGGAACATTTCGCTTTTTCCAGTGAGTTATCAAGTAAAGACAAAGAACGTTCAACACGATTCCTAAGCCGAGCAAAGAAAGAGGAAGCAATGTCACTACTCGATTCATCTATATGGTCTGGCAGGATTTTTAATGGCGCTTGGGTAAAGGGCGGTGGTGGAGAAACTTCTATTACTGAGCCTGCTACTGGCGAATCATTAGGTATTTTGGGTCTGGCTTCGGTTGAAGATGCAGAAAATTCTGCCAAGGCTGCCCATGCTGCACATCGAGAGTGGGCCCAACGAAAGCCTGAGGAGAAAGCAGCTATTTTTCGTAAGGCCGGAGATTTGTTTAATCAGTATGCGGAGGAAATCCAGAATTGGGTGATCCGCGAGACCGGTGGTATTTCTCCAAAAGCTGGATTAGAGACACATCTTGCATCAGAAATTTGTTTTGCTGCAGCTGGGCTTCCAGGGCATGCTATGGGTTCAGTTCTTCCTTCAAACGACCCACATTGGAGCTTCTCTCGCAAACGTCCCGCTGGTGTTGTATCAGTAATTTCACCATTCAACTTCCCACTCATCCTCTCAATCCGCTCTGTTGCTCCAGCTCTTGCACTTGGAAATGCAGTCCTCTTAAAGCCTGATCCACGCACAACGGTTACTGGGGGAATTTCTATAGTTCGGATTTTTGAAGAAGCTGGATTACCTGCTGGACTTCTCCACTTGCTCCCCGGTGGGGTGGCAGTTGGTGAAACTGTCGTGACGGCTCCTGAAGTTAGAATCATTTCGTTTACTGGCTCTACTCCTGCAGGTCGAAAAGTTGGCGAGTTGGCAGCAAAGAATGACAAGCGTGCTCATCTTGAGCTTGGTGGGAATAATGCCATGATCGTACTTCCAGGTGCAGATGTCGCAAAAGCCGCAAGTGCGGGTGCATTTGGATCATTCCTTCACCAAGGCCAAATTTGCATGACTACTGGTCGACATATTGTGCATGAATCTTTGTACGACGAGTACGTAGCAGCCCTTGGAGCCAAGGCATCCCATCTACCTGTCGGTAATCCAGCAAAGGAGCAAGTAGCCCTTGGGCCTATTATCGACCAAAAGCAACTATTGAGAATTGACGAACTTGTCAGCAAGTCTGTTGCTGCGGGTGCAGTGCTTGTTGCGGGCGGAACGTATGAAGGTCTCTTTTACAGGCCAACCGTCTTGGCGAACGTAACCGCTGACATGCCCGCATATTCTGAAGAAGTTTTTGGGCCCGTCGCCCCGATAATTAAATTTAGGACGATTGAAGAGGCGATAGCTTTGGCTTCTGCAAATCAATACGGTCTTTCGCTCTCAATTCTTGGAGATGTAGGAATGGCAATGCAGGTCGCAGATGCGATTCCTTCAGGAATTATCCACATCAATGAGATGACAGTGGGCGACGAAGCTAACGTTCCGTTTGGTGGAGTAGGTGCATCCGGAAATGGTTCACGTTTTGGTGGTGCTGAGGCAAATATAGAGGCCTTCACTGAAACGCAGTGGCTCACAGTTCGCAGCGATATCGCCTCATACCCATTCTAAGTCAACGGTTTCAAACTTACTTCACTAAGGATTGTGTTAGGAGACCAGAATGACTCCAAGGTCCTCGCATGGAGAATCAGTGACATCGCGGTCCTTGACGGTCTTAGATACTTTCGATGCCGAACATCGACGGCTCACACTCTCCGATATTTCCCGTAGGTCAGGTCTGCCAATTGCTACCGCTCATAGACTTGTTGCTGAGTTAGAAACCTGGGGAGCCCTTGAGAGAAACATCGATGGTGCCTACGAGATCGGTGGCCGTATTTGGAAACTAGGACTCTTAGCCCCACTTCAGACAGAATTACGAGAAGTCGCTTATCCTTACATGCAGGATCTCTTCCATGTGACAAAAGATAATGTTCAGCTGGCCATTCGAGATGGAATGCGTTCGTTGTACATTGAAAGAATCGCAGGACAAAGGTCATATCCGATCTTAGGAAAGACCGGAGCTCGTCTACCTCTTCATACAACAGCCGTTGGAAAGGTTTTATTAGCGCATGGTCCGCAAGATGTGATTGATGCTGCGCTGAATGCCTTAACTTCGGAGACTCCAAACAGTATTACCGATAAACGGGTCATGAAAAAGCAGTTGGAGACAATACGGCAAGACGGGTATGCATCAACAAAAGATGAGATGAGCGTTGGTGCCAGTTCTATTGCGGTTCCTATATTTGATTGGAATAAAAAAGTAATCGCAGGATTAGGTATTGTCACGCAAACTGGGACCCAAGACTTAAAGAAATGGGTACCAGCTCTTAAAGTCGTTGCTACCTCGCTCACCCGCAGGCTCGGTTCGGCTAGAAAGTAGTTAGGAAAAATCAAACAAGTGAAGATCCAAGTGGTCTCCGACTACGGATCAGAAGGTTAGGGGTTCGAATCCCTTCAAGCGCACCACAGTTAGCTCTTCGGACGAAGTGATTTCCCTGCTTCGTAAGGCAATTTCACCAGCTGATACATAGAAATTACCATCAATCCTGCGATCACGCAGAGTGCGCATGTGTATTGGTCGGCGCTTGAAATGAAGTCGCGACCGAATTTGAGAGCGATCACCATGAGCGAGACCCCAATAATGTCATTGAGCTTAATGAAAATAATGTTGAGGCTATTGGCGGGCGGAACCAAATCTTTCTCGACATCAGCAAAGGTGAGTGCGTAGTAGAAAGTCAGAAGCAGGGATCGGGCACCACCTGCGATAAAGAGCGCCACCACAAGTTCGGCAATCATAGAAGGCTTAGCCAAAACAATGATGAAAACTATTGAGAAAGCCGACACTACGGTGAACCAGACCAAGAGTGGCTTAAGGGCAAACTTCTTCATTAATGGATTAGTTATGGATTTAAATATTAAGTTACCGGCCATATATGACAGCAGTAACTCACCAGATTTCTCGGCGGTCCAGCCCAATTTATCTTGAAACAAAAGCGGCAATACAAACGGAAGTGAGACTGCGGTCATTCGATAGAACGAGCCACTCTCATTAGAAACACGGAAAGTGAAAATCTTCATTGGTCGCAGATCAACAAGCGGTTTTGGCTTGGTTAAGAAGTGGCGAATCGCCGGAACTCCAAAACCTACGCCAATAATCAGAAGTACGACCGCTAGATAGATATTCACGTGAGCATTGCCGAGTTGAGCTGCCCCGAATACAAATCCGACAAGAGAAGTAGCAGCGAGAAAAAGCCCTTTGAGATCAAGTTTATGAAAGCTTCCGCCAGGTATATAGGGGATGATCTTGTATCCAATTGCTAACGAAATCACACCGATTGGAAAATTCACATAGAAGATCCAGGGCCACGAAGCATGTGCAATTAAAAATCCACCAAGGACTGGAGCAATAACTGGTGCAGTTAATGATGGCCACACTAAGTACGCAATCGCTCGTGGAATTTCATGCTGCTTAGTTGCAACAAGAACAATCCGGCGACCTATAGGAACCATCGAGGCAGCGCCACCACCTTGAAGAATTCTGGCAATGATTAATTCAGTGAGGTTAGTGCTAGCTCCGCACGCAAGTGACGCAAGCACGAAGAGAACAATGCTTCCAAAAAGAATTGGGCGAACACCGAACTTCTCAACCAGCCATGCCGCAACAGGTATTAAGCAGACAATGCTTAAGACGTAGGCGGTGACGCAAATTCCGATCTGCGATGAGATGACATGGAATGAGCGAGCTATGGTTGGAGCGGCCGTAGGCAAGATGGCGCCATCGAGATTTTCCATAAAGGAGAGTGCGGCAACAAGCAGGGCGACAGGGCCAATTTCGAACTTTTCTCGCCTGCGCAACATCAGCCAAGTCTAGAGAAAAGTGGGCCAGTAGGTAGAGTTAAGGCTCTCTTACAGTTAGGTGCTTATTTCATGAGCCTTCATCGCTCCCCAATATTCCAACTCTCCGACGAGTATGTAGTCGAAAGTGCCCGTTTGAGCCCAATGAGTGCGACATCGTTAGGTATTGCTGGGAGTGATCACCTTCTTGATGATTTCTCGCTTGCTCATGAGACCAAGGTTGCTGACTACATTCGCAGCGTTATTGCTCGAGCACAGGAGATTGCGCCTATCGATGAGATCGACCGAATTGCCAAAGAGGTTCTCATCGATCGCCTATCTAGCCGAATATCGCTCTTTGAGTCTGGGGAATCGCTCTACCGTTTTAGCCCGATCGTCAATCCGATTAGCTCAATCAGAAGCATTTTCACGATTATGGATACTGAAGGTGCAGATGCAATAGCAAATATCACCGCTCGACTCAATGCAATTGATGCTGCGATCGAAAGCTGGAAGTCCACTCTCGATGCGATGGCAGCCACGGGCAAAGTTGTGGCCCGTCGCCAGACCGTCGTGGTCGCAGAACAGGCACGAGTTCATGGCGATGGTGGATATGCAGCCATGGTTCACGCGCTTGACCCAGAGAACAAATACCCTGAGTTACATCACGCCGCACAGAGTGCGCAGAAATCACTTTTGGCGCTATCGACATGGCTACTGGAAATACATGCTCCACGCTGCGTAGAAGAAGATGGCGTCGGCATCGATGTTTATGCACCTTGTGCGGAACACTTTACAGGCGCGAAGTTAGATTTGCGTGCGATATACGAGTGGGGCATCGATGACCTCGAACAGATCAACACCAGAATGTATGCAGCCGCGGAGAAACTAGGGCTCGCAGGTAAAAGTCTTAAAGAGATTGCAGATTATTGCGAAGAAGCCGAACTGCATCGCATCGATGGTTCAGATAATTTATTGAAAAAACTCAAAGAGTTCACGCAAGAGGCAGTAGAAAAACTCGACGGCGTTTACTTCGATATTGATCCCCGGATCACGTTCTGCGATGCCCAATTAGCCCCAGATGGTTCTGCAGCTGCGCCTTATTACATGGCGCCGAGTGAGGATCTCTCACGTCCGGGAACAACCTGGTATCCAACGCTTGGGCATACCCGCTTTAACTTCTGGCATATTGCATCAACCTGGTATCACGAAGCTATTCCAGGCCACCACTTACAGCTCGGCACTGCAGTCATCGAGGCCCAACGTTTGAGTCGCTTCCAGCGCACGGATGCATGGATCAGCGGTTATGGAGAAGGTTGGGCGCTCTACGCAGAACGATTCATGGACGAACTTGGTGCATTCGATGATCCAGCTATTGAGCTCGGTTATCTTTCTGGCCAAGCACTTCGCGCAGCCCGAATCGTTGTAGATATCGGTATGCATTGTGGTTATGAAGATTTCGATGGCAAGGTGTGGAATGCAGAGTCCGCTTACAACTTGCTTGTTGAACGTGGAATGGTAGCTCCAGATTTCGCTAAGAGTGAGATCGAGCGATATCTGGGATGGCCTGGGCAAGCTATCTCCTACAAAGTTGGAGAACGGACGTGGATGAAGATCCGCGAGGACGCCAAGGTTCGCCTCGGTGCTTCCTTCGATATCAAGGCGTGGCACAACTACGCCCTCAAGATAGGTCCTATGGGGCTCGATATGTTTGAGCGTGAGATGGCTAGTTTCCTAGATTAAAAATTCACTTATTAAGGTTGGCTCAATCTGCAAACATTCAAGGCGTAAGTGGTGCTTCGTATACTTCACAAGGCTTTTACGCTTCACTTGTCTCAGCTCTATCAAAAGCGGGTATTTCCAGCTAAGTAGATCGACCTCTTTGCGCATTGCATCTAGTTTGCAACTAGTAATTATTCTTGACTTCTCTTTTCGAATTACATGTACTAACTTTCGCATTGGTCACGAGTACTGACATATAAGCCCCGGCTTGTCAGTCGGCAACCCTCCCACGCGGTGGGGTGCCCCGGGTGATGACACGGTCAGAAAATTTCTGGCAAGCGCGTTCTGCCGAATTGCGTTTTTTTGTGAAAGGTTCGTCATGTCTAAAAAATCTACGCGAGTCGTTGCTGCTCTGGCAACAGCTCTCATTGCTTCAACCGTATTGGTTAGCAGTGCAGCAGAAGCAGCACCAAAGACACTTACAATCGTTTATCAAGGCCCACTAACCGGAGCTAATGCCCAAACCGGTCAGGATCAAGTACTAGGTGTAAAAACTGCACTTGAGATCTACAACGCAACCAACCCTGCAGTTAAGGTTAATTTGCTTCAGGCAGATGACCAGGGCGATGCTTCTGTAGCGAGCACCGTTGCTGCAGGTATTGCTACCAATCCAAATGTTGTTGGAGTTGTAGGACCTGCCTATTCAGGCGCCTCTATCGCTTCATTCCCTGCTTACATCGCCTCTGGCCTACCTCAGGTATCACCTTCTGCGACCAACGTGAGCCTTACTGATCCAAAGTCACCCAATCGTGGATTCCCATTCTTCCACCGCGTTATTGCGACCGATGCACTACAAGGTCCAGCACTGGTTCGCTTTGCCGTAAAGGGTGTTAGCTCACCAAAGATTTATGTGATCGATGATCAATCTTCATACTCAACTGGTCTCCGTGACCTTGTGAACACCTATATCTCTGCACAGAAGTTGACCAAAATCGGTTCAGATAGCATCCCAGCAGGAACAATCGACTTCACATCAGCAGCTGCAAAGATTAAGAGTGCAGCTGCAAACGTTGTGATCTACACCGGTTACTACTCAGATGCTGGCAAGCTCGCTAAGGCGTTGCATGACAACGGTTACACCGGAGTATTTGCAGGTGGCGATGGAGTTCTTAACAATGGATTTATTCCAGCAGCAGGTGCACCTGCAGCAGAAGGCGCACGCCTAACATCTGGTTCGATTCCTTTCGAGCTTGCCGCATCAGAAGCTGAGAAGGCTGCATTCACAAAGACAACAGGACTTGCAAGCGCTGCAGGCCATGCCTATGTCACAGAGGCTTTCAATGCGACCAACGTATTCCTTGATCTGATCGCTAAGGGTGATCTCACTCGTCCAGCTATCGAAAGCGGAATTGCTAACGGTACATTCCCAATTGTTGGTGGCGGTTCTATCTCCTTCACGCGCTATGGCGAAGTAAAGGGTGGAGCTCCAATTGGTGGATTCCAGGTAGTCAACGGAGTAATTAAGTACCTAGGTGCTGAATAACACCAGTAAACCGAATCTAATTAACATCCCTGCGAAGTGATGTAAAGATTCCAAGAAATGCGAAGACGGCGGCGTATGCAAGCAAAAGCAACGTCGCCGTTGTCGCACCAAAATAATTAGCCGTATCAATATTGAGTCCGCGACCTACGCTTTTGACATCTAATTTCACATTAAGCATGCCAACGATGAGGCCAGATGGCAGGTATTTGCCACCGGTAGTCCAGAAGACCACGATCAGGCGTTCAATGACGCCAAGCCATATGACCACGCCAGTAGTTGCGATTCGCACATTGCGAATAAGCGCTCCAAGGGCAACTCCCATAACTGCAAGTACTGCACCGGAGATAATGCCAGCGACAATTAAGCTTAATAGCGCACCAGATGTGAGGGCTGCGTGAGTGTATTTATTCAAACCTATGTAAGCACCGAGGAAACCGAAGAGTTCTGAGATCACCATCATGGCAACTCCTGCGAGTGCTGCGACTCCTAATTTCGCGTAGAGGACTTTTGTGCGCTTGGGAGTTGCGAGAAAAGTAGAGATTGCCATTCCATTTTGATATTCGTTACCCATAAAAATGATTCCGAGGATGATGGCAAAGAGATATCCAGAAGTTGCTTTGCCATAAATGCCGGCAACCATTTGTGGGTTAGTCAATGATTCACCTGAAAGCAGATTCTGTGTTCGCTCCACGGCATAGGCAGCTGGCCAGGTTGAGAGCATCGCGAGAGCGATTGCGCCAAGTGTTAAACCATAAACGCTTCGAGTATAAAAAAGTTTGCGAAACTCTGATTTGACGAGGTTCATGCTGCACTCTCCACTAGGCGAATAAATGCTTCTTCGAGAGTGCCGTCTCCAATGATTTCCTGGACACTTCCGCTTGCTATAACTCTTCCCTTATTGAGGATGATGACATCATCAACCGTGTGTTGCATCTCTGCTAACTGATGTGAAGAGACGAGAATCGTATGGCCTTTCGCGGCGAGTTTCTTAAGAAACTCTCGCAACCAAGCGATTCCGATTGGGTCCAAGCCATTGGAAGGTTCATCGAGTACCAAAATCTCTGGTTCTCCCAGCAGTGCGGCTGCAAGTGAAAGACGTTGCTTCATGCCAAGTGAATATTGTTTTACCTTTTTACTTCGCGCTTCTGTGAGATCTACCAAGTCGAGTACTTCAAGTGCACGGGAGTCGGGGATCCCTGCAGCAGCTGCGATGATTTTGAGGTTCTTGAGTCCTGAGATTGCAGGATTAAACCCACCTGTTTCGATAACAGCCCCGACTGACTTCAAGGGGTGCTCCAACTCCTCATAAGGTGAACCATTGATCAGCGCCGAACCCGAGGTTGGATGCGCGAGTGAGAGCAGGCACTTAAGGGCCGTGCTCTTGCCAGCGCCGTTGGGGCCGAGGAAGCCTGTGATTCTTCCGCCTTGAATAGAGGCAGTTAAGCCTTTCACGGCTACGACATCTTTATAGGCCTTTGTTAGCTCATGAAATTCAATTTTTGCCATGGATTCAATATAGACCTGTAACGAAGCGATGTACGAGCGCTGTTAGCAGAGATACAGTATTCACATGAAAGTCACCGATAGAGAATATGCGTTGAACCTTGATGCCAAGGATCCGCTTGCGAAGTATAAAAACGAGTTTGTTATAAGTGATCCAGATCTTTGCTACCTAGATGGCAATTCACTAGGTCGCCTTCCGAAGAAAACGATAGAAGTCGTTAACAATTATTTGACTCAGGAGTGGGGCCCACGCATTGTTGAGGGCTGGGCAGAGTGGATCGATGAGGCCGAGTCAGTTGGTGATCTCATTGGACGAGCTGCGCTAGGTGCGGCACCAGGACAAGTTCTGGCATGTGACACAACCTCAGTTAATTTTTATCAGCTTGTCGGTGCGGCGCTTGCTGCACGCCCAGGCCGCAAGACAATCATTATCGATAAAGCGAATTTCCCAACGGATAGATATATCTTGCAAGGATTTGCAGAGCGTCATGGCCTTAATTTGATTGAGATTGATAATGAAGAGGGAAGTGGATTCGCACACGAGCGCATCACTCCTGAGCTCTTGCGGCCGTACATGTCAGAGGATGTCGCCTTCATAACTTTTGAGGTCATTCAATACCGATCCGGTGCTCGCAATGACATTAAGGCCCTCACTGAATTGGCGCGTGAATATGGCGCACTCGCGATCTGGGATGCCAGCCACGCAGTTGGTGCGATAGATATGAAGCTCGATGAATCAGGCGTTGATCTCGTCGTTGGCTGTACATATAAGTATGGAAACTCTGGACCAGGGTCACCAGCATGGATGTATGTCTCTAAACGCGTGCAGGCTGAGCTCAAGACACCTATTCAGGGCTGGTTCGCACAACGCAATCAATTTGCAATGGGCCCAATCTTCGAAAAGAACGATGGGATGAGAGGTTTCCAAATAGCGAGCCCATCTCTCATCGGGCTACGTTGCATTCAGAGTGCTTTTGGCATGATCCAAGAGGCCACGATCGAGGAGATCGATCGCAAGTGCGCTATTGGAACCAAGATGATGATCGAATTATTTGATGAATGGCTTGCTCCGCTTGGTTTTACGATGAATACATCGCGTCTAGCCCATGAGCGCGGTGGACATATCTCACTTGTTCATCCAGATGCAAAAAGAATCTCAATTGCCCTTCGAGAGTTTGCAAACGTCATCCCCGATTATCGCGAACCAAATTCCATTCGGGTAGCGATCTCGCCGCTGCCAACAAGTTATGTGGAGATCTGGGATGGATTTGCTCGGCTCCGCGACTTGGTGAGCACTCGCCAATACGAGAAAATCAACGTCGAAAATATCAAAGTCACATGAGTACTTATGATTCCGCGCTGACTTATACGTCTTATCTGGCAGTCGATGAACTGCTTAATTTGCAGAGAACTCTCTCCGAACCCTCAGAGCATGATGAGATGCTATTTATTGTTATCCATCAAACATATGAGCTCTGGTTTAAGCAACTACTTCATGAATTATCTTTTGCGCAATCCTCCCTTGAATCTGGAGAGACCTACAAAGCGCTTGCCACGTTGGGCAGAATTCGCACCATTTTGAAAGTCTGTGTTTCACAAGTTGATATTTTGGAGACGATGACTCCGCTTCAATTCAATTCCTTTAGAAATTTTCTCTCTTCATCATCAGGCTTTCAATCTGCCCAGTTCCGTGAGGTAGAGGCAATCTTAGGTCGGCGCGACTCTAAAATGGCGGGGCATCTTCCACCTGCTGCTCAAGAGAAGATCGCTGAGATCACTCAACGCAGAGCGCTCTGGGATTCAGCGTTGGTCTATTTTTCTCAGCGAGGTCACATAATCCCGCAGCAATATTTAGATCGAGATTTCTCATCTCACTACATACCTAATCAGGAAGTCCAAGATATCTTGGTCGATATTCACCACAACGACCCTGAGACATCCATGATCTGCGAGCGTCTTGTTGATATCGATGAGGGTTTGCAGGAGTGGCGATATCGCCATGTAAAAATGGTTGAGCGAACAATCGGTCACAAGACCGGTACGGGCGGTTCATCTGGAGTCGATTACCTCGCCTCCACCCTCCATCGTCCTGTTTTTACGGATCTGTGGGCAGTTCGAGACCGTCTGTAGCACAAAAATGGCCAATAAATTTCTCAAATCTCTGCCCAGCAATGCCCATAAGTATTCGCATGGCACAGTCTGTGTAGTTGCCGGAAGCCGTGCATATTCGGGTGCAGCAGTTTTGTGCGTTGGCGGCGCCAGGCGCGGCGGCGCGGGATACATAAATTACTTGGCGCTTGATCGACTACCTGCATTCATGGTCGTGCGTGCCTATCCCGATGTTGTGCTTCGTAAGAAAGTTGCCAATATTGCGGTTGATGCTTGGGTCATCGGTTCGGGAGCTCCACAATTGCCCAAGAATTTCCAAATCCCTGCCTCCGCTTATGCTGTCCTGGATTCTGTGGCGATGTCTCGTGTGAGCGATATCAATGCACAGTGGAAAGTCATAACGCCGCATCTGGGTGAGGCCAGAACTCTGGGATTCACCATTGATAGCGATCTGGCTTCTAGAAAAATCGGTGCCATCGAGATAGCTAAGAAATTAGATACCTTCGTTGTGCTCAAAGGGGAAGAGACTGTAATTGCTTCGCCTGATGGCGATCTCATTGTTGAGGATTCGGGTGGGCCCGAATTAGCCACTGCTGGCACCGGCGATATTTTAGCTGGCTTACTTGGCTCCATGCTTGCGTCATGGAAACCAGATAGTGAGAGCGCTGTTTTAGATGTTTTGCATAAAGCAGTGGCAATGCATGCGGCAGCCGGAAAGTTGGCTGCTAAAAAGTATGCACCTGTAACTGCTACGGATGTATTAGAACAACTAGCAAAAGTTGATCGCTAGTTCTTCCGCTCTCTAAAGTGGACGTGCTCCATACTGGTTATCGTCACCGCTGGGTGAAACAAGGAAAATAAAATTAACGATCGGAAGCAATAACCACCACCCACGATGTTCAGTGTCATGCATGCGTCTAATCCCAACGCAGAGTGTAGGAAATGCGATAGCGAGGGTAACAACCGTCTCTAGCAACGTTCCAGTCTTTGATAGTGAAGCATCGATAATGCCAGCCCCGTACACCGCAATAATTGTGAAGAGATACCAGTACCAATATTCAGAGCGAGTAGAACGGCCTTTGAAATCTCCGTATTTGGCAAAGCCAAGTTTTACTGCGTTGAACATCCTCAAATTCTAGTAGCATTTTTCCCTAGATTCTTTTAATTGTGCGCATTACTTCTACAAGTAGCGCTTGGATACGGAGGACGACAATGGCATTACCTGCCGACAAAGATTGGTGGCGTCAGGCTGCGATCTACCAGATCTATCCACGCAGTTTTAAAGACTCAAACGGAGATGGCTTGGGTGACGTTAATGGCATTACGTCAAAAGCTAAGTATCTTAAGTCGCTCAGTCTTGATGCCGTCTGGTTAAGTCCGTTCTACCCATCTCCACTTGCCGACGGTGGCTACGATGTTGCCGACTATCGCAACGTCGATCCACGCTTAGGCACACTTGAAGATTTTGATGCGATGGTGAAGGCGCTCCATAAAGAGAATATCCGTGTGTTTGTAGATATCGTTCCCAATCACTCATCAGATCAACATGTGTGGTTCCAGGAAGCACTGGCATCTAAGCCTGGTTCTAAGGCGCGCGAGCGTTATATCTTCCGTGATGGCAAAGGTAAAGATGGTGAGTTGCCACCCAATGATTGGGTGTCACATTTCGCGCCGTCGGCATGGACTCGTTCGACCAACCCAGATGGAACTCCAGGCCAGTGGTACTTGCATCTCTTTGCACCTGAGCAACCTGATTTCAATTGGGATAATCGTGAAGTCCAGCTCGATTTCATCAAGACCCTACGTTTCTGGTCAGATCGCGGGGTCGATGGATTTCGCATCGATGTTGCTCATGCGTTGAAGAAAGATATGAGCAAGCTCAATAAGTCCTACCCAAAGATTGACTCTTTTGGAATCACGCTCAAAGGAAACGACATTCTCTTTGATCGTGATGAGGTACACGAGATTTATCGCGAATGGCGCAAAGTATTCAATGAATACAACCCGCCACGAGTTGCAGTGGCGGAGGCTTATATCCAAGCTCCGCGTCGCGTTCTCTATGCGCGCCCAGATGAGTTAGGCCAAGCTTTCAATTTTGACCTGTTAGTCGCTCCTTACGATGCGCGTACCTACAAAAAGATTATCTCGGAAAATATTGAGCTTGCTAAGAGCGAAGGTTCATCTTCCACCTGGGTACTCAATAATCACGATCAAGTGCGCCAGCCAACCAAACTTGGACTTCCTAAGGGAACCAAACTCAATGAATGGTTGCTCTCAGATGGAAAAGATGCAGTTCTGGACAAGAAACTCGGTTTGGCTCGGGCCAAAGCCGCTGCTCTCTTTACGATGGCGCTTCCTGGATGCGTGTACATCTATCAAGGTGAGGAGCTTGGACTCTTTGAAGTAGAGGATCTCAAGCATCAAGATTTGCAAGATCCAATCTGGTCTCGCAATATCGTCACCAAACGCCAGAGCGCTTTCTTTAAGGGTTATGGAAAGAATGTAAAAGGCGTTGCTGTTGTCCACGTCGATAAAGGCCGCGATGGTTGCCGAGTTCCATTGCCATGGACAATCACTGGCAAGTCATTTGGTTTTGGCAGCGGTGGATCGCACCTACCGCAGCCTCGCTGGTTTAAGGACTTTGCCGTAGAGGCACAAAGCGGTCAGAAAGATTCAACCCTAGAGATCTATCGTCAAGCGCTGGCAGCACGAAAGAAGTATCAGTCGACTGAAGATCTCATCTGGGAAAAAACAGGTGACCCACAGGTGCTCCACTTCAAGCGAGCCAACGGATGGCACTGCATCATGAATTTTGATGGCGATGCCTACTCGCTACCTAAGGGTGAAATTCTTGTGATCAGCGGAAAACTCTCGGGCAATAAAGTTCCGAAAAATACCTGTGTCTGGGTTAAAGCCATAGCCTAGGCATGAAGCAAGCAATAAGGTTCTGTTATGGGCAAGCACATAACTTTTGACACTCATGGAGTTACCGGACAGGGCTACCTCTCACTTCCAGAAAGTGGAAGTGGCCCTGCCGTCATTGTGATTCAAGAGTGGTGGGGTCTGGTTGGCCACATTACAGATGTCGTCGATCGATTCGCTGCTGCAGGTTTCGTCGCATTTGCTCCCGATCTCTATCACGGCCAGGCAGCAAGCGAGCCAGACACGGCAAAGAAATTAATGATGGAACTTAAGCTCGATCTCGCTGGCAAAGAGATGACTGCCGCAGCCTCCTATTTACTCGCGCTGCCCGAAACAACAACAAGTCATGTTGGCGTAGTGGGATTTTGCATGGGTGGATCACTCGCAATCTGGAGTGCAACGCTGAGCGAGAAGATCGGTGCAGCTGTTGCTTTCTATCCAGGCTCTTCATGGGAGCGCCATGCCCCAGAGTGGAAGAATTTCTCGGGTAAATCTGCGCTTATTCATTGCGCAGAGGGTGATGGCACCTCCAGCGCACCTGGAATCCAGGAAGCACTTCGCGAGATTAAAGCTGCGGGTGGAGATGTCACGGCTTATGACTATCCAGGAACCCAGCATGCTTTCTTTAATGATGAACGCCCAGAGGTTTATTCAGAATTAGCTGCGGCGCTGGCTTGGGAGCGCACTCTTGATTTCTTCATTAATAATTTAGCGTGAGTTAACTTAGAAGATAGCCCAATTACACATAGAGCGAGTTGATTGCTCTCATGACCTCGCTCATAAATCTCGCTCGTACCACATTTGCTTCTCTCAAGCGTCGCAATCACATTGCGCTCGCCGCAGCTTTCGCCGCCTCTCTCATGATTGGCGCCTCTACAGTCACTCCTGTAGCCACTGCCGCAATCTCCGCAAAGACAGCGGTTGCTAAATCAAGCACTACTGCATCTGCAGAGCTGCCTCCTATTAAGCACTTGTGGTACATCATCATGGAAAATAAGTCATTTGATGCCACATTCTCAGGGCTCAACAACAATACATATCTCTGGAAGACACTTCCTTCAGAGGGAACTCTCCTAACAAATTATTATGGAACTGGCCACTACAGCCAAGATAACTACACAGCGCTTGTTTCAGGACAAGCTCCACTATTTGATCAACAGAACGACAGCCCTACCTACAAAGATGCTGCCGGTTCTGTTATCACTGACAAGAATGATCCAAATTATGGTCAGTTCAAGGCAGCTGGCGATCCTTATACTCTTCAAGGATCCGTATACCCATCTTCTGTCCAAACAATTTTTAACCAGCTCTCTGCTGCAAATGTAAGCTGGAAGGCGTATGCGCAAGATATGGGTAATACCGATTCTTCTGGTGCACCACACTCAGTTACTAGCTGCGGCGCACCAGGAACTGATCCAACAAACTCTCCTGTTGCGAACCCAGGTGGAGCAAATGCAACAGATCAATATGTAGCTAAGCATTTCCCACTACCTTGGTTCCACTCAATCATCGATAATGCAAGCACCATGTGCGATACCAAGCACTCAGCAAATCTCTTCGATCCACAAGCTGGCTTGTATGCAGATCTCAAGAGCGAAGCAACAACACCTGCATTTTCTTGGATTTCACCTAACAACTGTTCAGATGCGCACGACGCAGTCTGCTACGGAAATAACTTGTCTGGCGGATGGATTGATCCAAACACTCCAGCCCCAGCGATCAACTACACAGGCGGTCTTTACGCAGGTGATCTCTTCCTTGAGCACATCATCCCTGAAATCGAAGCATCTCCTGCATACAAGGACAATGGCGCAATCATCGTCTCCTTCGATGAAGGTTTCCCTGCCTACACATTTACTGGAAACAGTTTCCAGAATGCGGCAGCTCCTGCAACTGTAGATGCATCACTTGCAGCTGACTCAGCAGGTGAGAACATCAACGGTAAGAATGTAAATACCGAGCCAACTGGTCCAAATGCAATCGTTAAGACAGATTCCAACGGAAATCAGCTTTATCCTGGTCCTGGCTATAACGCATTTGTTGATCGCGATCCAACAATCCCAGGAATCGTAATGGGTGGTGCTGGTGCTCCACCTGCAGCACGTACCGATGCAAGTGCAACTTCAGACGGTAGCTCTTCATACATCAGCGACAACGCAATTGTTGCTACTGATGCTGGACGCACAGTCACGGGAACAAATATTCCTGCCGGTGCCACAGTTGGTAACGTTTATGATCTGCCAAGCTGGGCTTCCCTGCCAAAGACTTCAACATCAACATGCCCTAATTCATGTGTCGTAACTGGTTCGTTCCAGCTTTACGTCAATGGAGTTCCAACTGCACCTACCGGTCCAGTTTCGGGAATCACACTTGGTGCTCGTACAACTGTGACTGACCCACTCTTTGATGCTACACACGCAACCCTTGGTGGTGGAGATGTAGGAATGGTGGTTATCTCACGCTGGAATAAGCCAGGAACTACTGATGCCACTTTCTACAACCACTACAGCTTCCTTCGTTCACTCGAAGATCTCTTCAAAGTCGCTAAGGCAGCTCCAGGTCTTGACGGCAAGGGCCACCTGGGCTTCGCCGCTCAAACTGGTTTGAAGGCGTTTGGAAGCGATGTATTCAACAATTAAAAAACTACAAAGCACTGCAGTAGTTTTGCTAGCAATTGCGCTTGTCGGAGTAATAACTCCGGCAGGCGCTTTTGCCAACTCTTCACCAACATCTGGTCTTACCTCAACTTTGCAAGCAAGTGCCAAGCACCCAGTGATGGCGATACCAGGCAATAATGTGATTGTGACCTTGCCAACTGGAACAACGCAAGTAGTTATGAATGGCCCAAAAGTTCCACAGATCAGTGCCGATGCGCTGCCGGGAATTTTCTATTTAACATTTAAACAGCTTCGCGGCTCGACAGTGATCGACATTCATGACTTTGGAATTCTTGATGGCAACGCGGCGCTTATTCGACCTATTCACTTTGATGATGGCTCAACTCGAATCACCCTTAAGGCCGGTGAGAAGCGAGCTCTGACAATTACTGAGGTAATGGGAATAGGCACCGGAACGCTGCGTTGGGCGCCACTCAATCACTATGTAGCCGACTGGCAGTTTGTAGCTGAAACAGCCTGACATAATAAGCCTGTGTACATTCCTCATAAATTTGTTGTTACAGAATGGGACGAGATCACTCGTTTCGCTCATTCGGCACGTGCGGCTGATGTAGTGACAGTGTCGCCAGATGGCACACCAAGCTCAACGCTGATGCCTTTTGTCTGGGATCAGAGTCAGATGAGCGATACATATTTTGGCAAACTCGTTATGCATATGGCGCGAGCTAACCCGCAGTGGAAGAGCGTTACATCTAACACAAAGGCACTAGCGATAGTGCGTGGTCAGCAAGCTTATGTATCTCCGACAAATTATGCGAGGAAGTTGGAAGATCACAAAGTTGTACCAACGTGGAATTATCAATCACTCCATCTCACTGGCACGTTAGAGGTAAGCGAAGATCGAGAGCTGCTTCGCACAATCGTTACTGACCTCACGGCGTTTCATGAGAAGGATCGTGCAGCCTCGTGGCATGTATCCCAGGCAGACCAGGATTACATCGAACTCGAGCTCAAGGGTATCGTGGCAGTTATTTTGCACATCACATCGGTCGAGGCGAAGTACAAACTCAGCCAGAATAAATCAGAGGCCGATCAGCGCCGAGTGATTAAAGATTTGGAAAATTCAGCGATACCAGGTGAGGCTCATATCGCTTCAGAGATGCGCAAACTCCAGCCTTAAACTCCGATATCTTCATTCCAGACTTCAGGTTTTTCTGCAATGAATTTTGCCATCATGTCTTTGCACTCTTGCGAGTTGAGGTTTATCACTTCAACACTATGAGATCGCAGCAGATCCTCTGCTCCCATAAACGTTTCATTTTCACCGAGGACAACTCGGGGAATTCCGTAGAGCAGGATCGCACCAGTACACATGTGGCAAGGGGAGAGCGTGGTGTACATAGTTGCCTTCTGATAGACAGAGGCTGGCAGGCGGCCGATATTCTCTAGACAGTCAGTCTCGCCATGGCGGATAGCGCTGCCAAGTTGAACTCGCTTGTTGTAACCGACTCCAAGGACTTTGCCATCAACAACGAGCGCTCCTCCGATAGGAACACCACCCTCAGCGGCGCCTTGGCGAGCAGCTTGAATGGCAAAATCGAGGAAATGTTGGTCGTCCATGGCTCTCTTTCAATGCGTATGGGCAGCTTCTGTTGGCATAACTTTATGCTCAAAACAACCCTCAGGAAACCCCCAAGTAACCAATTTTGCCTATACGGTTTACCCATTCCCTCGGTCTATGAGCCGTCATTTCATACGGGGTCGCAAACACCCCCGAGAACAAAATTAGGAGAGAAGAC
>Ga0214171_1000035_pt1 | contig 51485 bp, 49 predicted proteins | sample TroBogEpilimnion_40_FD_153009 | JGI IMG/M metagenome (GOLD analysis project Ga0214171, IMG submission 153009) | Freshwater microbial communities from Trout Bog Lake, WI - 02JUL2007 epilimnion | ecosystem: Environmental > Aquatic > Freshwater > Lake > Epilimnion/Euphotic zone | place: Trout Bog... | reverse complement strand
GCAAAGCACGGCAGCGCTACCAACCGCGGATGCTGAATTAAATGCGATAGGGATTCCCGAAGTTCCTTGTACATAGGTTGCGTACGAGCTGCTTGGCAATTGTTTGAATGGGGTTGTGTGCGTCAATAGAGTTTTGGGATTGATACTGCGAATTTGCAGATGCTTTTGAGGTAACGAAATGCTCGCGCTGCCGCCGAGCGCTGCAGGACAGAGCGTGGCTGGAAAATTCCGCTCTAATCGGGTTGCTCGCTGTGCGGGAGATATGTGTGGGGCGCTAATGGCCAGAGCAAGTGAGGCTCCCAAAACAAGAGCTGCGCCTACTCGCACCTGCACAGATCGGCTGAAATCGATTCGCACTTAGACCAACTCCTCGAGTGGCACTTCGACTTTACGTCGACCCGATGGCAGCGCCATAACAATGGCTACAAGGAGTGCAAGGAATTGGAGGGATAAAAGCGCCCTGTGAATAGTGCCGTCATAGCTGAGGACTAGCGAGCCGCCCCCTGGAACAGTAAAGACTGGAAGTCCTGCTGCATTTTTTCCTTCTGGTACGGACTTGCCATTGTCGAGTAACCGCCAGTTGCTATCAAAAACTTGCGCGAGTGTAAGTTGACCTGCGCTGCCCACTGTTCCGACTGCATCTGAAGATCCTGAGGTGAGGGTGGATCGAGCTCCGCTTGTCGATACAAATTCAACTCGAGAATTGGCGTGGACAATTTTCCACATAGTTCCGTTTGCGGTGGATGAGATGCGAACAAATCCTCCGATACCGTCAATCAGAGTCGATAACGAGACAGGAGTTGGGGCCTTGATGAAGAGATACTGAATCCCGAAACCCCCTAGAACTTTGCTGGCAGCTAAACCTGAGCCAGTAACGAGTTGGGTCATGGCATCTTGGATTTGGTTCGGAATTTTATCCGCCACATCGGCATCACCCATGGAGAGTTCACTTCCACTCGAAATGAAGTAGGAAGTCGAATTACCTACCACCGAGAGAACAACGGTCTTCGGGCGAGATGGCGTATCGGCCAACGCACCGACAAATGCCGGAACGACTGATGGCTGGTTGCCACGAACTTGTGAGCTATTGGCTGATCCCGCGATCCAAACACTCATTCCCAAGGCGCTAATACAAAGTGCAGTGACTGCAGCCCCAACACTGATATGTGCAACTCCCAATCTACTTGTTCGTAGAGTTGGTATGACGTCTTCAGCTTGTTGGAGCAAGGGTGGTATGGCGATGATGGTTGCAATGAGTAAGAGTTCACCGGACCAGACATTGCTTGTGGAGCCGTGAGCGCTCACATGAAAGGCGTTGAGAAGAATCGCACCGCCAAGGAGCGCGGAGAGTATGAGAGTCAGCGAACTCAAGGCTCGAATGAGGGCGATGTATATAACGCAGAGAAATACCGGGGCGATAAGCCATAGTGGGGATGACCCGGCTCCGCCAGGATTGAAAAGTAGCGTCGATGCTACGCCTCCCCCAGTAAGCGGTACTCCAGGAGCCGCAAGCCAGTGTGTGGGATGCAGCAAGAGATCAAAGCTCCAAGGCGAAAGCAGGAGAACTGGGGTCACGATGAAAGTGGCACGTCGGCCAATAGGAGCAAAAACTTCGCTCTCAATGAGTTTGCGTAGGCCAACTTCTTTCAACTCCACTCGGGAGCGAAAAATTTCTACAGCTAACATAACCACTTGACCTACTAGCCAGATTGCAAGCAACAGCGGCGAGAGCGCACCAATCAGCGCAATGAGGAGAGCAAGCGCGAACAAGCGCCGAGATGTAAACGATCCCGTCTGCCAATCAAAGGGCTTAATGAGGAGAACGACTGGGAGCAAGAGAAAGAGAGTGACGGTCCCAATCCGACCCTGATTAAGCGCACCCCAGAGAAGTGGGTTGATTACGTACACAAAGCCACCAACTATTGCAAAATTCTTCTTCACTCCGAGACTTCGAACAATTCTGGAAAAAATATAAAACGCTACTGGTGGAGTGATAAAAAAGAGAATATTTACGAGAAGAGCAAGATGTCCCAGTGTGATGACTGAGGCAAGTGCAAAAATTAACGTCCATGCTGGTGCTGGATTGGAACTCCCCATACCCACGGGATGCCAAGCACTGAGATAGAAACGAAAGAGATCACTCGCGTGTGTCGGAACTAATGAGAGAGCTCCACCAGTGAGTTGACCAAATCGATTTCTGCCAGCGAGTAATGACAGGAGCGAGATAAAAACGATAGAGAGAAAATCAGGTCGTCTGACGAAATTCTTAAATAGTGAAGCACGGATGGGTGCGGATAAATCTGGCGTATCAAATTCATCATCAATTGTGCCTAACTCCGTGAATGATGATGACTGGAGCTCGCTCTGCCAACCGTCCTCAGATCGATCTCTCGCAACGGAATCAAGGAGAAGCGACGTGAGATGATCGAGGCCAAGCCGAATTTGACTCCCTCGAGGCGGAATAAATCGCTTCACTACACCCGGTGAGAGAAGGCGCTTCCTTCGCCGTGCGCTTCGAGCCATAAATAATTCACGTGGATGGATAAGTAATAATCCAATCGCGGCAATCTCATCGCCTGCATAACCTGGCAATTTTGCGACTAAGTCATACAAGGCTCGTAGCAAACTGGTACCCAGGAGTTGCAGACTCACCCACGGCAACATCCACCACGACGAATTGACGAGCAACACATAAGCCGCGTTTCTGCGGTCGAGCAATAGGGGGCGATTCAGGAACGCTTCAGATACATCGACCACACGTCGCTCCGAAGCTGATGCCTCGGCATGAAAAACAGTCGCCCGGCCTACACAAATTGCACCCAATCCGGCTACATGTGCGCGCCAACCCAGATCAACATCATCCCTAAAGAGAGCCAAATTAGGGTCTAGCCCGCCGAGCTCAACAAATGCGGTTCGTCGCACGAGCATTGCAGCCGTACTTACAGACAAGACTTCTCGTGTGAAATTCTGCTGACCTTGATCTTGTTCACGCTGTTCAAGCCCAGTCCAGCGAGAGCCATTTATTGCAATTGAAATTCCTGCTTCGAGAAGATGGTCTCTGTCATACCAGCCAAGAAGTTTTGGACCTGCGATCACTACCTGGGGACGTTCTGCTAATTCACCCAACATGATTTCGAGAGCATCGCTAGCTGGCGCGCAATCATCATGAATCAACCAAATCCATTCAGCGGCTGCAGTATCGGACGTTGGATCTGTTGGGGCATGCTCTAATGCAATCTCAATCGCATCACCGTAACCAATATCGCGTTCTGCTTCCACGACGACGATTCCGGCAGCGCGTAGTAATTTCACCGAAACATCATGTGACCCAGTGTCGACAGCAATTATTCGATCAATGCGACGCGTCTGCGCAGAGAGAGCTGCAATAACTTGCGGTAACCATGTTGCGCCGTCGTGAGTGACAAGTACGGCGGTGACAAAAAAATTGTCGGAAAGTTCAACCATAGAGATACCTGGTTGCGTAAAGCTTTAGGCGGAACGACGCTTGAGGCGACGACGCTCTCGCTCGGAGAGGCCTCCCCAGATTCCAAATCGCTCGTCGTGACCAAGTGCGTATTCCAAACATTCTGAACGAACATCGCATGAGAGGCATACTCGCTTAGCTTCGCGGGTAGAGCCACCCTTCTCTGGGAAGAAGGCTTCTGGGTCCGTTTGGGCGCAGAGTGCGCGCTCTTGCCATGAAAGGTCTGGGTTTCCCTCAGAGGTGTTCAAACCGCCCTGTGCTACTGCGTGGCGTTGTGACATACCTACTCCTCAAACTTTGGGCGCCGGGGTAAATCCCCCGATGTGTCTTAGGTGAATTACACGCGTGTAACTCCCCCACGTCAAGTCCTGAGTCAAAGAAAGTTAAGAATTCACCAACAAATCTCTTAGGTACGGGTCAAGGGTTGAGCGTAAAACTTCTCACTTTTGAGGAGTGGTCAGATTAAAACCCAAAGAAAGAATTCTCCGCAATGAGAGCTTCGGGGATCTGGGTACCCTCAGCAACAAATGTTGACCTAAGCGAAGCGAGTGCACCGACCACCGCGCCTGCCCCAATAATCGACCCATCAATGATTGCGCCTTCTCCAATGACTGCGCCGCCATCAATGAAACTGCCCTGTGAAATATGGGAGTTGGATTCAACTACAGCGCTCTTTGCTACGAGGGATCTGTCTTCGACAACAAAATCACCAGAAGCCACAAGCGCATCAAACGCTTCTGATTGAGCAGTACCCGCGATCAGGTCCTGAGTTGCTTTGAGTAGCGCTGCGGGAGTGCCGATGTCTAGCCAATACGAACGATCAACATATCCAACAAGTTTGGCACCACTAGCCAGCAATTGCGGGAACGTTTCGCGTTCAACGCTGACGACGCGCTGCGCAGGAATTGATTCGATTATTCCTCTGTTGAAAATATAGCAACCGGCATTAATGATATTTGTTGGCGGGTTTTCCATCTTTTCGTTAAACGTCGTGATGGAATCGCCATTGAGTTCGACAGCACCAAATGCACGAGCATCTGCAACTTCAGTCAGATAGAGCGAAACGTCGGCACTCTTTTCGAGATGCAACTGCATCTGTTGTTTAAGGCTGTGACTACTCAATACATCGCCATTGAAGATGACAACGGAACCATCATTCTCCAGCGATTGCGCAGCATTGCGAATTGCTCCACCAGTTCCTAGGGCAACCTCTTCCACTGCATAGGAAATTTTTATTCCAAATTTTTTACCATCACCAAAGTAAGGTTCGAAGACTTCTGCAAGGTAGGAGGTCGCAAGTACGATTTCCGTGATTCCCGCATCGCGCGCCTTAACAATTTGATGCTCGGTGAATGGAATACCGGCCACTTTGAGCATCGGTTTAGGCGTTTTAAAGGTAAGTGGCTGCAAGCGCGTCCCGAAACCACCCACAAGCAAGATGGCTGATTTAGCTAACTGCGGAGCAGAAGAATTTTCCATGGACGCAATATCTATGCGCTCTTTAGGCTTTCGCGAATGCGCTGCGCAGCTTCGCCGATCTGAGCATCAGTCGCAGTCAGGGCTACTCGAATATGGCGAGACCCTGCTGCTCCATAAAAATGACCAGGTGTAACAAGAATTCCTAGTGCAGCTAATTTCTCTACTGACTGCATGTCAGATTCATCGCGAGTGCACCAGATGTAAAGGCCAGCTTCAGTATGTTCAACTCGAAAGCCCATGAGTTCTAGAGCAGGTTGCAAAATTGCTCGGCGAGCAGAGTAACGCGCTGCCTGTTCGTGCACGTGGAGCTCATCACCCAGCGCTACCGTCATCGCCGCTTGGATTGGTGCTGGCAGTAATTCACCTGCGTGCTTACGAATCTCGCGAATCTTATTGATGAGCACTGGATCACCAACTATAAGTCCCGCTCTATAGCCAGCTAAGTTTGAGCGCTTTGAGAGCGAGTGAACTGCGATGAGGCCAGTGTTATTTCCGGCAGCTACTTCAAGAATTGAGAGTGGCAATTTCCCATCTGGGTTCGCAGGGAAATTGATGTAACACTCATCGCTGGCTACCACTGCGCCAGTACGGCGAGAGTAATCAATGACGCTTTGCAGCTCCTCCTTGGAAGCAATTCTTCCCGTGGGATTAGATGGCGAGTTGACCCAGACCAAGTCTGCGTCTTGCCACTGCGTGGGATCAAAACCCACCGCAATTGCCTGGGCGTGTGCAATAAGCGCACCAACTAAATACGTGGGATAAGCAACTTCCGGATAAAGCACTTTCTTGGCTTCAAGAAATGTGGGAAGCAGAGCGATTAATTCTTTTGATCCAATAGTGGGAAGAACATCGAAATCTCCCTGAACTCCGAGCACGTGGGTAGCCCAGAGGCGCATAGCGTTTCGCAGCTCAGGAGAACCGATTGTCAGCGGGTAGCCAGGGGTATTTGAATTCGCTTGTAGAGCCGCTTGAATAAAAGTAGGAACATTATCTACTGGCGTACCAACAGAAAGGTCTATTCCACCTTGAGGATGAGACTTTGCGATCGCGCCCAACGGGGCGAGTGTGTCCCATGGAAAATCTGGGAGTTTAATAACTACTCGCTAGATTTGGCAGGCATGGCAGCTACGGCAGGGGCATCGCTACTCAGCGCGCCAACCTTGCTTGCTCCTCCAGGAGAGCCAATCTCGACGAAGAAGCTGGAATTGTTCTCCGAATATTGCTTCCATGGACCTGGGATGTCATCTTCGTAATAAATAGCTTCGACTGGGCAGACAGGCTCGCAGGCACCGCAGTCAACGCACTCATCAGGCTGGATATAGAGCATTCGTCCGCCTTCGTAGATGCAATCTACTGGGCACTCTTCAATGCAAGACTTGTCCTTAACATCGACACAGGGTTCGGCAATTACGTAGGTCATGTCATCCCTCTCGCGTTTACGAATAGCGGCTAGGGGTAGACAATACTCGATGTGAGCCAGAATTCGAGCGTAGAACCGCCTGTCACCCCGGTAACCGGCGCAACCTCCCCAAACAACGAAGGCTCTGTCGCACCATCGACCAACTTCCAGGTTCCGCCAGCTCAGGGCGAGATCGGCCTACGTGTGAGCATTCGCCTATTCGACGATGAAGGCGGCTTTAGAGATTTGCTTGGGCGGTTGGAGACGCCAACGCAGGTGCGAAAAAAAGATGGCACTCTTCGAGAGTTTGATCCTTTAAAAATTTTCCTTTGGAAAGTAGTTCCTGAGTAATCCCGCCATCACCTCAAAAAAATGAGAGCCGGTTGCCTAGGCGAGTGGCGCGAGATCTATACCGTCAAAGAGATCGCTCTCCCAGCTAGGACCTTTGGCCGAGTGCCGCGCTGGCGAGCCTTGATCAAGACCTTTGACGCAGATGTAATGCTCGAAGCCGCTCACGCGAATACCCATCTCCTTACTAAATTCAAAGAGATCTCCATTGAGAATCAATTGGGTTTTATGTTCGCGCAGCGCTGCCAACTTTTGAGGTAGATAGGCGTTGGCATCAATTGCCGTCGTAATCACTGAATCAGGTTTTACAAATGGAAGCGTGATCCACTTCGAGGGAACATACTTAAATATCTTGAGCGCAATATTGCGAATAACTTTCTTGCCGACTAGTGCCTTTTTGATTGCTGATCGCGGAATCGCATTCCAGTAAATTTTAGAAATCTCCCACGGCTCACCAACTCCGAAGGCTGGGTCAGCTGCTAGCTCTGCAGCTCGCATTGCAGTGAGGTGTGCCTTGATGTGATCAGGGTGGCCATAGCCACCATTTTCATCATACGTAATAAGAACGTGAGGCTTCCTGTCGCGAATAATCTCTACAAGTTCTGCCGCAACGGCTTCGAGATCTGCCTGCCAAAAACAATCCGGGCGATTATTTGGTTCAGTTCCAATCATTCCGCTATCGCGGTATTTGTGCGCAGGGGCTCCTAAAAATATGTGATCGCTTACACCAAGGTGCAGCATTGCGCGCGATAGTTCACCGACTCGATATTCGCCCAGCTCATCATCGACGTTTGCGGCTAAATGAGCGAGTGCGGGCACGAGTACTTCGCCCTCTTCTCCACGTGTACATGTCACTAACGTAACCGCTGCTCCTGCAGCTCGATACGCAGCCATGGTGGCGCCATTGCCGATAGTTTCATCATCTGGATGCGCATGAACGAGCAGAATACGTTTGCTGGGCAACTGAGTATGAGCGCTATCCATGCCCCAAGTATCTAACATGGGATACGATCTGCGCTAATGAATGATGAAAAGGTTCGCCTGCCACGAGATGAACGCCGCGCAACTCTGCTTGCGGCCGCCCTTGAGGTCTTTACAGCCGCGGGTTATCACTCTGCAGCAATGGATGAGATTGCCGATCATGCAAATGTCAGCAAGCCCGTCCTTTATCAACATTTTCCTTCTAAATTAGATCTCTACTTAGCAGTTCTTGATATCCATTGCCAAAGCTTGGTCGAGGCAATCGAAGGCGCAGTCGCATCGACAAAAGATAACGCTGGCCGAGTCCTAGCTACTGTTAACGCATACTTTGATTTCATTAATCGCGAGGGCGAGGCATTTCGCCTTCTCTTCGAGAGCGACATGGTTGTGGAACCGCAAGTTCGTGAGCGCCTGAATAAGATGTCATACGACTGCGCGCATGCCTTCACATCCGCAATTACTGCAGATACAGGGATGCCGGCTGAAGAAGCGATGCTTCTGGCTGTTGGTTTGATTGGAATTGCCCAGACAAGTGCACGGCACTGGCTGGCGCGGGATGGCAAAATTGATCGAGATGTTGCCGTACGCCTCGTAGCAAGCCTGCAGTGGCGAGGAATTTCAGGTTTCCCTCGCGCGCGCAACTGACTAAACTTAAGCCATGGCAACTAAAAAGAATTCAGAGATCGCTACTCAAGTTCGCATCGGGATTAGCGAATCTAATCAAGAACTCAACTTCGAGACCGAGAGCACTCGCGAAGAAGTTGCAAGCCTTGCAACGAAAGCCTTTGAAAGTAACTCATCGCTGATTTTGACTGACTCAAAGGATCGCACCATTATTGTTCCGGTAGCTAAAATCTCATTTATCGAGCTTGGCGCTACCCCAGACCGCAAAGTGGGCTTTACTTCTTTGTAGCGGTTACCACGCGCCTTTCGTTTGCGCGTAGTTCTAATTTTTCAAACTCAGCTGGTTCTGTCACATTCTCACCCAGCTGATTGAGTTTGCCATTGCCGTGATAATCGCTGGAACCCGTCACGACCAGATCCAACTCGCTAGCAATTCCTAATAGCAGATCGCGATTAGTTGCTGAATGATCGCGATGGAAGACCTCAATTCCATCCAGCCCCGCTGCTACGTACTCCGCAAAAGTATCGGGCGCCACAACACGACTCCGAAGCGATGACATCGGGTGGGCCATGACTGCAACTCCCCCGGCCGCTTTGATCTTTGCGATTGCCTCTATCGGTGTTGGTGAGTAATGCGAGACGTAAAAAGGTGAATCGTTGTGAAGTATCTCGGCGAACACCTGGTCACGTGATTTCATATACCCCTTCGTTACCAGTGCATCAGCCAAGTGTGGGCGCCCCAGCGTTGCACCCTCTGAAAGTTCAGCCAAAACATCTTCGAGAGTAATCTCGTATTGAGCGGCATTTAGTTTCTCGATGATCTTGCTCATTCGAGTGAAGCGATTCTCACGTGTAAGTGCCATCATCTCCATAAGTTCTGGATTGGTGCGATCGAACAGCAGGCCAAGCATGTGCACACTTATTCCGTCATGAGTTTGGCAGGAAATTTCAGAACCCAGAACTAATTGCAGCCCCGGGCGCAGATGAGCAACTGCTTCATCCCACCCTGCGACCGTATCGTGATCGGTGAGAGCAAGGGTTGTGATTCCATGCGCCATTGCCTTGTTGAGGAGCGTTGTGGGCGATTCTGTTCCATCGCTGAAATTGCTGTGGGTGTGAAGGTCGATCATGGCCCTATCCCTCTACGACAAGTCGAGTGCTGTCGGAAACATTGTTGCGCAAGACAAAAATTGCGCAGCCGATGAGGAGACCGATAATTCCAGGAATAGTCCCCCTCGATGGATGTTGACCAAGCCAGAACCACGCAATAATAGCGGCTACAGGTACTTCAAAAAATACAATGAGCGAGACCATCACCGGTGAAACGCGTTTAAGAGTCATATTAAAGAGCGTATGTCCAAAAAATTGAGCGCCTACAAACAAGCCAATTGCAAGCAACCACTGTTGGTGAACAAAATGAAATAGATCAAATCCACCAAAGAGCGCCACAACGAAGGCGACCAGAGAACAGCTTCCAAAGCAGAAAGTCAGATATGTAGAAGTTGAAACATGCTTCTGCACTCCAGAGCCAGCGATTACATAACCGGCAGCTAGCGCTCCCCCAACAATTGCATAGAGATCACCGACAAATGCACGAGTAGAAATATGTAGATCAATTCCGGTAATGAGTAGTAACGAAAGAAAGGCGATGTAAATACCAGCCATAGATTGGCGCGAAATCTTTGCACCTCGGTACTTCATATAGAGCGCAGCAAAAATAGGTTGGAGCGAAGTCAGGGCCGTTCCAGTAGCAACTGACGTGTAACGCATCGCCGCAAAGAACGCCAAGAAGTGTCCGGCTAATACGACTCCTGCGAGAACGGAGACCTGTATTGCGCGCTTTCCCGCTGCAGTGCGCCATTCAGCTTTTTTCAGGGCGAACGGCGCCATAGACAGGGCACCGAGAAAGTTGCGCCAAAAGATGAGAGATGGAATGGGCATTGTGCTCTTAGCAATGAAGGGGCCCGAAGAGCCAATGCCTAAAATGCCTAGTAAAAGTAGCGGGATGTCTCGACCTTGCGGGAGTGTGGTGTGCGCCTGATCATCCATAGGAGCAGAATCTACAGGTTGAACATGAACCAGAACTGCGCAAGCACGCAGACGGCAACCAAGGCAATGATCGATCCATAGAGGGTTCGAGCGCCTCGTTTCGCAACAAACTCACCCATCAACTTTTTATCTCGCGCAATGCCATACATGTAGGCCAAAAGTGGCAAGAGCAGAATTGCGTTGAGGACTTGGGATGAGATCAAAATCCAAATGAGCGAGACGCCAGGAATCATGATGAGCGCGCCTGCAACTACAGTGATTGATGCAAAGGTGATGTAGAAGAGCGGCGCTTCTTCGAATTTATCATCGAGCGCTGCAGGTGATCCGGTGAGATCGCTCACCGAGTAGGCCGTGGAAAGCGGCAAGATTGATGCGGCAAGGAGGGCGGCTCCAATAATTCCAACGGCAAATATATCTTTAGCAAGAGTTCCAGCCAACGGCTTAAGCGCTTTGGCGGCTTGGGAAGCATCTGTAATGTTAAAGACATGTTGAGCATGGAGAGTCGCTGCACAGGTCACAATCACAAAAAAACCAATAACACCGGTAAGCAATGATCCAACCCAGACATCAGCGCGCAACAGCTTGAGATCCGCGCGAGTAAGGCGCTTATCGACTGCGTAGGACTGAATAAATGCCAAGCCCCACGGTGCCAGCGTAGTTCCCAAAGTCGCGGTAGCGATATTGATCGCAGAAGAATTAAATGGCATTGAAGGTGTAACCATGCCTTTAAAGGCGCTCCCCCAATGAGGGTGAGACATAAAGCCTGCTATGACGTAGGAAATAAATACGGCAGAGAGCAAAAAGAATATGCGTTCAGCTTTTTTGAATGTGCCACGCAGCACCAACACCGAGATAAAAACTGCCGTAAGCGGCACTGTCACAAAGCGAGAAATTCCAAAGAGTTGGCCTGCGGCTGCAACTCCGGCAAACTCGGCCGTCATTGTTCCAACGTTGGCCAAGATAAGCGCAACAGCGCTAAATGAACCTGCGCGTGCACCATATTTTTGTCGCACTAAACCAATGAGGCCCTGGCGGGTTACTACGCCAATTCGCGCTCCAAGGTCCTGAAAGATAATCAATGCAACAGTGGAGATGACAAGAGTCCACAGCAATCGATATCCGAACTGTGCACCCAGTTGGGAGTAAGTGGTGATACCGGCTGGATCATCGTCAGATAGTCCAGCGATAACACCTGGGCCCATCACGGCGAGGAATGCTGCAAGGCGCACTTTGCGCGATGTAGGGATACTCATGAACGGCTACCTCCGCCTTGCGAGAAGAGGTGAGAACTCTTGGTGGAAAGCGCATCGACTAAGTCATCGGCCAGGATTCTGCCGATTGGCTTCTGTTTTTCATCGACCACAATAATTGATGAGCCACGGTTATTAGAGAATTCTTCAACAACACCATCAATAGGTGTATCTGCCAAGACGGCTGTTGGGAAAGGCGCTCTAATCAGCAGTTCGAGGGCATCACCAGGTTGGGCCGCTATTAGTTCAACAGTCTGAATGTGATCAAGAAGTTTTCCGCGTGAATCAACAACAACAACGCCATCAGAAGATTCGCGTTCGCGGTTCTCCACTAAGAGCTTAAGTGCAGTCGCTACGGTATCTGACTCTTTAACCACCAGAAGGTGGGTAGTCATTATTCCGCCTGCAAGCTCTTCGTCGAAAGAGACCAGTTGGCGCAGAGGCTTTGCGACAGTTGCTTGCATCGCACTGAGAATGCTTTCACGGTGTTCATCAGTGAGATCACGTAGTACTTCGGCGGCCTCATCGGGCTCCATGCGCGAGATCAGTTCGGCGGCGCGTTCAGATGAGAGACCTCTGAGCAAGCCCTCGAGTTCGTCGTCTTCCATCTCTTCCAGCGCATCTGCAGCGAGATCGGGATCAAGCATTTCGATAAGTGCACCCTGCTCGCGACCGGCCAGATCCTCGATCAAGTCCGCAAGATCGGCTGGGCGCAGCTGGCTCAACGCAGAGCGTGTGCTGGCAGTGCGAACAACTCCTGTCGTATCAGTCAGTGATGCAACCGCAGCCCAGTCGATGATGTGTTCTGGGGTTGGGCGGCGCGAGAGTGATCCAGGAAATAGTCTGCGCAAGAAAGACATGAATGAGATATCTACGCCGATGACGCGAATCTCTTTATCAAATGGAGCAAGATATAAATCTGAAGTTCGAACTACGCGCAAGCCGTCAACATCAACTATCTGGTGATCCAAGACATCGGCATCGAGCAATGACTCGCCTTCGCGACGTTGGTAATTTTCCAAATTAATCTTGGTTGAGGAGAGCACAATCTCATTGGGAGTGAGCTTGTCAATGCGCGCGCCATTAATAAAAGATTTGTGATTCGCGACTTTGACAATCAATCCGGATACAGGTGGATATGTCTCTTCGCCATGGCGTACAACGATGTCAACGAGCCGGCCAATTTCACGGCCATCCGGGTCGCGCACTGGGCGACCAATGAGTCCAGCAACTGAAACGAGTGACTCACGAATGCTCTTGCGCCCAATCACACGATCTCGACGACCCACTAGTCGCTTGGCGACTGTATTGATCTGCGAGACAGGGGTGGCTTTCACCTTCTTAGTCTAAGGGAGTACCCGCTAGTTAGGACCCCTTCAGACTCTTCACCACGAACCTAAGGCTGTAATCCGAGGCTGCGACCCGCAAGTGAGCGACGACGAACCAGAATGTTTTCCAACAATTCATCAAATGCTTTTGTTGTGGGGCTTAAATCCTCTTGCAGCACAGCTGGAATCCCCTCGTCCCCACCGCTACGAAGTCGAATGTCGAAGGGGATCTTTCCTATCAGTTCGATCTTCTCTCCGACCAATTCACTTAAGCGGGTTGCGGAGAGCTCTCCACCGCCACTGCCGAAAAGCGCAATTGATTCGCCGCAACGAGGACATTGACTCCCTGACATGTTTTCGACAACACCAAGCAACGTTTGATTCATCTGGTGTGCCATTCGGCCAGCGCGCTCTGCAACTTCACTCGCTGCAAGTTGTGGAGTTGTCACAACGAGATATTCGCAGGAAGGCACCATCTGGCCAAGTGAAATCGCGATATCTCCTGTTCCGGGTGGAAGATCGAGAAAAAGAATATCTAGCGCTCCCCAATAGGCATCGCACATCAGCTGATCAAGCACTCTATGAAGCAACGGTCCTCGATAAGCAATGTGGTCGTTAGGATTTGGTTTGAACATCTCCATAGAAACTATTTTCACGCCATATTTTTCTACGGGCATAAAGAAGGTTTGATCAATAGCGGTGGGCTTCTGTCCCATCACGCCAAGCAGGCGCGAAATTGAATGACCATAAACATCTGCATCCAATATTCCAACGTTAAGTCCGCGCGCAGCTGCAGCCACTGCAAGATTCGCTGTTACTGAAGACTTACCTACTCCACCTTTACCGGATGCAACTGCAATGACTCGCGTAAGCGAATTGCTCTGCGCGAAAGGATTGACTTTCTCTACCCCACCACGCAATTGTTTTTTAAGTGCAGAGCGTTCATCATCACTCATCACCGTGAATGAGATGCTGGCGCTATCGATTTCGGGAAGAGCCAAAAGCGCTTGCTGAATATCTCCTTCGAGTCGATCGCGCATGGGGCAGGTGGCAATCGTGAGTTTGATTTCTAGTTGCACAACCCCTGAGTCAATGGAGATTGCGCCAACCATGCCAAGCTCGGTGAGCGGCTTATGCAGCTCCGGATCTTGCACTCCTGCAAGGGCGCCACGAATAAGCTCTATTGAATCTTTGCTCATGAGCAAAGATTAGTGAGCAGCGGCAATAAGCGTAACTTTGACGCTCTTAGTGATCGAACCTCGCTGGAACGTAATAGTCACCGTATCGCCCACGTTATGTGAACGGATTGCGACAACAAGATCATCTGAGCTTCCGATTGGCTGGCCGTTAAACGCTGTAATGACATCTCCTGGCTCAAGGCCTGCTTTCGCAGCTGGACCTCCCGCACGAATTGCGCTCGAATTCTTTGCAATTTCTGCTCCAGTACCCTGATAGCTGGGGTCAAGCGAGAGACCAATGATCGGATACGTTGAGTGGCCAGTCTTTATCAGTTGCTCAGCGGTTCGCTTTGCCTGATTGATAGGAATAGCAAACCCAAGACCAATGGAGCCTGGCTGCGAACTTAATCCTGATGCGCCCAAGGATGCGATCGCTGAGTTGACGCCAATAACTGCTCCCGAGGCATCAACCAGAGGTCCGCCGGAGTTTCCTGGATTAATCGCCGCATCTGTCTGCAACGCATCAATATAAGAGCTCTCACCAACTTGATTCTCTGAATTCGTTGTAACTGGACGATTCTTCGCAGAGATAATTCCTGACGTCACTGTTCCGGCTAGGCCAAGTGGTGATCCAATTGCAATGACTGGATCCCCGACTTGTACGTTATCGCTATTGCCAAGAGTGAGAGCAGGCGCTCCCGTAACAGGAATTTTTAGAACAGCTAAATCATAGGAAGTATCTCGACCAACTACGCTGGCCGTGTACTGGTGATTATTAGCTAACTTCACGGTAATGGTTCCGTTGCTTAATACGGCTGACTCAATGACGTGATTATTGGTCAGGATGTAACCACTGCTTGCCATGAAAAATCCTGTACCGGTATCTTCTCCGTCACTCGATGTGGAATCAACCTCGACTACCGATGGAGAAACTCGAGCTGCAATTCCTGCAATTGAATTAGGTGCACGTTCAATACTTTGGGAGACCGAAACCAAACCAGTGTCGCCACCGAGACTCACGCGAGTGAGGACTGCACCAACACACCCAGCTATTAGCGCCATGACTAGTGCTACATACCAAGGGACTCCACTGCGGCGTGAGTGCACTACGGGAGTTGGAAGCGGCTGACTATCTGAAATCCACCATGCAGTTGTAGATGGGGTTTCTGTTGGCGCTGAATTACTTGAAGTATTGGTTGGTTCCTGCGTACTCATACCTTTAATCCTAATCCAGAGCTGTCAGCGGCGAGCAGTGAAATCGCAAGACTCAGGATTTTTACAGTTTTGTTGCGAGAAGTACGCCGCCACCCATCGGAATTACCGTGGAATTCCAACGAGAATCCTCTTTAACTGCCCGTATTCCATCCCTGCGGGAGACGCTCTCGAAATCTCGCTGAGTTGGATCTGCCACTTTTCCACCGCTGAGGACCTGATCAATAAAGAGAATTCCACCCGTGCGAAGTAGTCGATAAGCCTCATGGATCAGATCCATTAAATCGGCAGCTGGGCGAATAACAATTACATCGTAATTATTTTCAGCTAGCTTGCCGACAACTTCTAAAACAGTTCCGGTAATGAGACGAAAGCGTTGAGCCGATATTCCCGACTCTTCGAAAACTTTTCTAGCAGTCGCTGCGTGTTCGCGCTCAACATCAATCGAGGTGAGGACTGCATCTTTGCTCGCTCCTGCAAAAATACATAGACCGCTGACTCCAGAGCCTGTTCCAATTTCGACAATTGATTTAGCGGCAAGAGAAGAAACGACAAACTGCAAGAGTCCACCAACGCCAGGCGTTGGATCTTGAATTCCAAGCTCCGAGGCATGCGAACGCGCCTGTTGCATGAAAATATCTTCGCGTACAAATGATTCCGCGAACGCACCCATGTCACCACGATTACCGATCATGCGAAACTCGCTAACCATTCGATCAATAGTCGAGCTCCAAAAGCCGTTCCGCCCTTGATGTACTCCCCGCTATCAACGTCTGAGCGACCTGGACCAGCAATATCCAGGTGGACCCATCGACGCTCTCCTACGAATTGCTCGAGGAAGAGTGCAGCAGTCACAGACCCCGCCGAGAACTTCACCTTATCTGCGGTATGAACGAGGTCGGCGACATCGCTTTCTAGCGCTGGCGCATAATCATCTACAAGTGGCATGTGCCAAACTCGCTCGCTGGTTCGCTCCCCTACGTCAGAGAGCGTTTGAGCTAATTTTGAATCACGCGTGTACATCGCTGCGTATTGCTTACCGAGCCCCATGCTCGCCGCACCAGTGAGAGTTGCAACATCGATGAGATAGTCCGGGCTTAACTCTAAATCTGCATACGCCAAGCCATCGGCGAGAACGAGACGACCTTCGGCATCGGTGTTTATCACTTCGACAGTTGTGCCACCGTACTGAGTAATAACATCCGACGGCCGCTGAGCGGTACCTGACACCATGTTTTCAGCACACATCATCAGCGCTGTAACTCGAACCTTTGGTTTAATCTTTGTCATCGCACATGTGGCAGCCAAAATTGCAGCTGAACCAGCCATATCTGACTTCATTGCGACCATGGAGTCATATGGTCGCTTCAACGAAATTCCACCAGTGTCGAACGTAATTCCCTTGCCAACAAGTACTACATGTGGCCAGTTCTTAGATCCGGTCGGTGCGTATCGCACTTCAATCATTCGAGGACCTGGTACTGGAGCCGAGTTGCCTACTGCTCGTAATCCTCCAAATTGCGCAAGCTGACGTCCGCTTTTCACAGAGACTGTGAGGGACGAAGAATGTGCGGCTTTCACCAGCGCTTTAGCTTGTTGTGCCATCCACTCAGGATTTTTAATATTTGATGGCGTATGAATTAAGTCGCGCGCGTTCCAGATTGCATCGCTCAAGACTTGAGCCCTTGCTACTTCGTAAGAGAGCGCAGCACTTACAGTGAAGGTATTGCCTGCTCGCTTCTGCTTAGCTCCAGCGGATTTTATTTCGAATCCATAGTGAGAAATTGAAAGTGCAGCGACGAAAGCTATTGCGCTCTCACGCAGCTCTGAACTCGCTCCATCTGAAAATGATGTGACGAGTATTGTGCAACCGTTTCCTTTTACCTTGCGACCAAGGGATGCACCAGCTCTGCGTAACTCTTCGCGACCAGATTTACCCACTCCAACGAGATAGAGACGTGAGACTTTGCCAAGACCATCAATCGGGAGTTCGAGAATCTCACCACTCTTGGCGGCGTAGTCAGGCCAACTCTTTACAATCGCTTGTGTGTCTAGATTCAGGCGCGTAATTACAGCGTGAGAGAATCCAGTGGAATCGAAATGAAGTCCGTCTTCGTCTTTTTGGACTGCAACAGCGAGCGCATCAAACTTCTCGATATCTTGCGGCTTGAGTGCGGCTTGTAAGGCAAATTGTGGTTGTGGCAGGCGCATAGCCGTCTCGATCAGCCGTCTCGATTATTTTTTGACGAGAGCTACAGCAGCTTGAAGCGCGTTACCCAAATTCGTGGCTTCTTCAACATTGAGTTCTACTACTAGACGTCCGCCACCTTCGAGAGGAATACGCATGACCAGACTGCGGGCTTCCTTGGTGACTTCCATTGGGCCATCGCCAGTGCGTGGTTTCATGGCTGCCATTGTGAAACTCCCTTACTAACAGTCGCGTGAAGTCTTACAACCCTCTCGGGCTACCCGCATAACCCCTACGGGGCCTTGGGAACTATAGGAAGAAGTATCTCGCATCACGCTTGCGGTGGGAAATCGAGCATGGAGATTAAGCGTGATTTACCCCCCAGGATGACCGCATGAACCGACTTTGCCGGCACGCCCAGGGCTTCGGCAATCTCCTCTGGTGACATCCCCTTGAGTAAGTGGAGGGTCAAAATGAAGCGCTCCTCTTCTGGCAGGCTGGCAATCACTTGCGCGATAGTTGGCACCTGCTTCACCCCGCAAGGCTACTAGTCGTTGCTGAGGATTCTCTCAAAACTGCTCATCTAAAAAGCTAGGCGATGCATGCGTTAAGCGCGCGCTCGATCTCCGTAGTCCAGAGCGCTTGTTCCCGCTGGCCTGGCTTCATAAATTCAAGAGCAGCCAAATGGTCAAGGGCTACTTGGAGAGGTTGGTAAACCTCAAATGGGTCCAAGACAACGACGGGTTTGGAATGGAAATTTAGATACCGTCCTACCCAAATTTCAAAGAGCTCCTCGAGCGTTCCAAGACTTCCCGGAAGGGCAATGAAGGCATCGGATAACTCTTCGAGTTTTGCTTTGCGACTGCGCATATCTGGAGTCACAAACATTTCAGTCGCGTTCTCATCCCCAAATTCCAGACTGAGCAGGCTCTCTGGAATCACTCCCCAGGTCTTTGCTCCACCATCTCTAGCCCCACGAGCTACCGCGCCCATCATGGAAACCTTGCCCCCGCCCCAGACCAACTCCCAGCCGCGAGCAGCAATTGCTTGCCCAAGATCGTAGGCAAGATCAATGTACTTTTGATCGATGCTCGGAGAAGACGAGCAATAAACGCTGATTCGCATAAGGCAATTCTCGCACGTCGCCTTCCAGTTCAGATACGGTACCGCCATGAGAAAAGCATGGGGTTATGGCGTATCTACAGTTGCAAGCAATGGCGATGTACTCGACGTTTGGTACACAGATCTTGGTCTTGAGCCGCTAGCAAGCAAATCTGATCTCACCGCACTTCTTGCACCAGATCACGATCGCGCAGTGACACGAGCAATCGTTGATATTGAGATCGATCTCGATACAGCACCTACAAGCGCTGAAGATGCCTACCTGCGTCTGCACCTGCTCTCCCACCGACTTGTTAAGCCACATGGCCAAAACCTCGACGGTGTATTTGGACTACTCACCAATGTCGCCTGGACATCTGTAGGACCATGCTCACTCGTAGATTTTGAAAAAACACGCCTTCGCCTGCGCGCAAAATACGGACAAATCACGGTCTATGGCGTCGATAAATTCCCTCGCATGGTTGATTACGTAATTCCTGAAGGCGTTCGCATCGCCGATGCCGATCGAGTAAGACTTGGCGCACACCTCGCAGCAGGCACAACGATCATGCATGAAGGTTTTGTGAACTTCAATGCTGGGACGCTTGGCAGCTCTATGGTCGAGGGTCGAATCAGTGCTGGTGTCGTTATTGGAGCGGGCAGCGATGTTGGTGGTGGCGCCTCCATCATGGGAACTCTCAGCGGTGGTGGCAAGCAAGTCATCTCGGTTGGCGAGCGGTGCTTGCTCGGAGCTAACTCAGGACTTGGAATTAGTTTGGGCAACGATTGCATTATTGAATCAGGCACCTACATCACAGGCGGTTCAAAAATCACACTTCCAGATGGCGCAGTTGTAAAAGCACTAGAGCTATCTGGTGCCAGCAACGTGATCTTCCGTCGCAATTCCCAGAAGGGCAATCTTGAGGTTGTTCCAAAAGTGGGCGGCTGGGAAGGTCTTAACTCAATTCTTCACGCCAACTAGTTCTGCCTAACCTGTAGCACGTTGTTCGTCGGATTAATAACCGGGTGGCGCGATAGAGAACCACGATGATGGGATCTTCAATTTAGTTTTGAAGTCACCGACCTGTAATTGTGACGTGGCACTTGTGCTTGAAGTCGCTGTCACACTAAGTGCTGCGCCTGCGGGTGTTAACGAATCAATTTTCAGAGAGACTACATCGGGCAAGTTAAATGCCGTTGCTACATCTTTCTCTACTAAGACTCGTTGCCAGTGTGAGTAATAAGGATTTAAGAAAATATCTAGCGACCAAGGGTCTGGCACATTTGTGAGATATGGAAGCGCAGTTCCCCACACATCAACACTACGCTGGGTTGTGCCCCCATCGGAAGAGAAGAAATATACGGAGATCGGTTTACCCAAATACTCGATCGCATAACCATTGTTTGGATCAGCTGCAGTCGCATCAACGGCAGCTTTCCAGAGTTGGCCAACACCCTGTTCGGATTCTTTGGCATAACCGATATAGCTTTGGTCATAGATGGTGCTGTAAATATTGCAGTCACACTCTTTGCGAACTACAGCCATTTTTCCAAGGGCATATGTGCGAGAAGCGATAGCTTGAGCTTGTAGCGCAGCCGGCAAATAACTTGATGGCATCTCGCTAATGCCATACAAATACTCATTGTGCAGACTCATCGTGTCGGTGATTTCCATCTTGCCGGCGACGTATCGCAGCTGCACGAATCCATATTTGAGCTGAATACTGCCGGTCGAAGCGCTCATATTCATCACTTGCAGAAGTGGATTAGTTTGCGGTGAATTCCACGAAATATTCCACAAAGGTGATGGGGCTTGTGCGGCAGATATTGTGGTACCAGGGCAGACGGTTGACTCAGCGATTGCCTTTCCATACACCGAGAATTTCATCGTGCAATTTGCTGATGTCGTCAATGGTGTTGGGTTTGCGAGAGTGGCTGGTGTGCCAATCGAGCTGAGTGCATACGTAGCGCCCAATACCGGCTTAACTATTGTGAAGTTTGCATAGGTGGCTTGGTGCGCGACATTTACTCGGATAGGCAGATTGTCATTGACCGGCACTACTTGAGTCCCAGGAAACCAGTACGTCAAAATATCTGAGGCACTTTTACCTTCCATGGCTTGACCTTGGGCACCTATCTGACTCATGCCGACTCCATGACCAAATCCAGAGCCAGTTAAAACAAAGTGTGCTGGTAGCGCATCGGCTTGAGCTGTGTTTGTCGCGATCCCGAGGATCAACACACTTGTCATTGCTACCGCGCTTAAAACTTTGCGCATTACTTCACCAGATTTTTAGGAGATGTCAGGAAACCAATGCCCCAAGAAAAATGCATGGTTGCCAGAACTGCCGGCAAAATAATTTTCTCAGACCAGCTCTTGCCGATCGCGAGTGAACCCAGAAGATTTCCCAGTAGATAAAGTCCGAAAGGAATATAAAAAGCGCTAGAAACTGTAAGCCCTAGGATCACCGAGAGTGCAGAAACTGCAACCGTCACTGGTGGCGCTAAGTATCGATAGTTGGCGGTTCCTTTGTGGCTACGGATAACCGCATGACGCCAACGCCCGTATTCGAAATATTGTTTTGCAAGCGCTTTGAGATGAGGGCGTGGTCGATAGGTGACTACCAAGGCTGGATCAAACCAGATCACTCCTCCTGCTTGGCGCAAGCGATAATTGAGTTCCCAATCTTGCGCACGAGTGAAACGTTCGTCGTAACCGCCAGCGGCCTGCAGCGCTGCGCGCTTAAAGACACCTAAGTAGACAGTGTCAGAAGGCCCAGCTTTGCCGCCGACGTGAAACCTCGCACCACCCACACCCAGCGGTGAGCGCATCGCAGTTGCGACCGCGTTTTCAAATCTGTTTTTACCAACAGCCGCCATGATGCCGCCGACGTTGACCGCGCCTGTGTTAAGCATGGTCGCAACCGCATCCGCAATATAGGTATCAGAGATCTCGGCATGGCCATCGATTCGGCAGATGATGTCGTACTTGGCTTGGGCGATCGCGCGATTGAGTCCGGCAGCGGTTCGACCCGTTGGGTTATCGACCAAAATTACCCGTGAATCATGGGCGGCTAACTGGGCAGCAATCTCATTAGTGCGATCCTTAGAGGGCCCAAGACCCAGGATGACTTCGAGAGCACCATCGTATTTTTGGGCCAAAATTGCAGAGACTGCATCGGCTAGGAAGGGCTCCTCATTCAATATTGGAAGGACAACCGAGACCCCTGGCGCCAATTCACTTTTCTTTTGCGTTGCGTTGGTCTCCACACGGCCACCGTACCGCTTACCACCGCTACTATCAGCGCAATGGCACTGAAAATTTCTGTGATTGGCACCGGATACCTGGGGGCTACTCACGCAGCTTGCATGTCGAGCCTTGGGCTTGAGGTAGTTGGCGTCGATCTTGATTCCGCCAAAATTCAGCGCCTTAACGGCGGACGAGTCCCATTTTACGAGCCTGGCTTAGAAGAACTTCTTCAAGAGCAGTTAGCAACCGGCCGCCTTACATTCTCAGATAATTTCGATGCAATCAGCGATGCAGATGTCCACTTCATCTGCGTGGGCACGCCTCAGGTGAAAGATGGCCTAGCTGCTGACATGAGTTTTGTTGATGGCGCGATCGAGGCAATTGCCACACGAATTAAACCTGGCTCACTCGTCGTGGGTAAATCGACGGTACCGGTGGGCAGCGCCGCACGATTGCGCGATCGCTTGCGCACACTTAACCCTGAGGTTGACCTAGCGTGGAACCCTGAATTTTTGCGTGAAGGTTTTGCAGTTCAAGACACGCTGCACCCCAATCGACTCGTGGTTGGAGTTGCTAGCAACAAGGCTGAAGAAATTTTGCGTGCCGTCTACGCGAAGAATATTGCCGAAGAAGTGCCTTGGGTCGTGGCTGATCTACCAACATCTGAATTAGTTAAAGTCGCAGCCAATTCATTCTTGGCAACAAAAATCTCTTTCATCAATGCCATGGCTGAAATTTGTGAAGCAGCTGGCGGAGATGTCACCATCTTGGCAAAGGCGATCGGTTATGACCCTCGTATCGGTAGCCGCTTCTTGCAAGCGGGTATTGGATTTGGCGGAGGTTGCCTACCTAAAGATATTCGAGCGTTTATGGCTCGCTCGCAAGAGTTAGGTGCAGATCAGGCACTCGAATTTCTGCGCGAGATTGATTCCATCAATATGCGTGCCCGAAGTCGCGTCATTGATCTTGTCCGACGCGAACTCGGCGATAATTTGGCCGGCAAAAAAGTTGCAGTCCTAGGCGCCGCATTTAAACCAGATAGCGATGATGTCCGCGACTCCCCTGCGCTCGATATCGCTGTACAAATTCATGCTGCAGGTGCAGCCGTAGAGATTTTCGATCCTAAAGCGATGGAAAATGCCAAGCTTCGTTTTCCTACTCTCGCTTTCGCAGAATCTATTGATGCTTGTCTGACACAAGCAGATATCGTCTTGCATCTAACTGAGTGGAAGATATTCCGCGAGATCGATCCTGCTCTCGTCGCCAAGCTTGTTAATAGCCCGATCATTATTGATGGTCGCAATGCGCTTGACCGTGAGCTCTGGCAAAAGGCAGGTTGGAAAGTTCGCGCATTAGGCCGCGCTAACTAAAACGTTCGTTGCTCAGATAGCCAAGTGAGAAAACTAGAAACCAGTTTTGTGGTTTCGCTGCGCATTGAGTTTCTTGCCTTTTTCGAGTGATGCTACGCGCGCAGCCTCCATCATCTCTGAAATCTTTGTCGAAACTCCCGCATCGTGAGTTCCTAGAATTCGAGCAGCGAGCAAACCTGCATTCTTTGCATTGCCGACTCCAACCGTTGCAACAGGAATTCCAGCTGGCATCTGAACAATTGAAAGAAGTGAATCCATACCGTCGAGAACTTTGAGTGGGACAGGCACGCCAATTACTGGCAGTGTAGTTGCGGATGCAATCATCCCTGGAAGATGAGCTGCTCCACCTGCGCCAGCGATAATAACTTTGTAGCCCTTGCTGGCGGCGCCATGCGCAAAAGCCAACATTTCATCAGGTGTGCGGTGCGCACTCATCACATCAACATCATAAGCAACTCCGCATTCATCAAGAACGGTGGCTGCATCCTGCATCACGGGCCAATCGGAATCCGATCCCATAACGATTGCGACTAGCGCGCTCTGTGAGTTACTCATCGATTGCTCCGCTCAAATAGGCAACTGCGTGATCTACTTCGGTGCGTAATTCTAGGAGCTCTGAGCCCAAAGCGGTCACATGCCCCACCTTTCGGCCTGGTCGAAGTTCCTTCTTGTATTGATGAATTTTTAAGCCTGGGGTGCGAGCCATCAGATGGCGATATGGCCGATAGAGGTCGCCATCCTTATCGGTTTCGATACCAATGACATTACCCATCACAGCAAATGGAGCGGTGAGCGAGGTATCGCCCAATGGAAGATTGAGTACAGCACGTAGGTGTTGCTCAAACTGGCTCGTGCGAGATCCTTCGATGCTCCAATGACCAGAATTATGTGGACGTAGTGCAAGTTCGTTGATTATTAATTTCCCGTCGACAACAAAGAGTTCGACAGCCATTACGCCTACCAAATCAATTCCCTGGGCGATTGCAAGTGCAGTAGAAATAGCATCAGTTGCTAGTGCGTCGCTGATCTCGGGAATTGGTGTGATCGTCTGTATGCAAATTCCATCGCGCTGTACCGTCAGCGTGGGCGCCCACGTGGCTGCCTGTCCATGTGGTGAACGCGCAACCATGATTGCCAGCTCGTAATCAAAATTGAGTTTCTCCTCAAGCAAAAGCGGGGCGCCAATACGCACGTGGAGCTCTTTTAGTTCGCTCTCATCTGAAATGACGAAGACACCTCGTCCGTCGTATCCGCCTGTGCTTGTTTTGGCTATGAGCGGGAAGGCGAGCGCTGGTGTTGCCCCCTCGTATATTTCCCAGACAGGGTTGGGCAGACCAAGCTCGCTGATCTTGCTTCTCATCGCTAATTTATCTTGGCTAAATTCAAAGGCGTGTGAGGATGGATAGACGCTCACGCCTGCAGATTCCAACGCTGTTATTACTTCGCGAGGAACTTGTTCGTGTTCGAAGGTGACGACATCGCAACTCTTAGCCCATTCGAGCAGGGCTTGCGCATCTTTATAGTCACCGACGATATGGCCAGCAATTTGTGCACCACTATCTTCACTACTTGCTGCAAAGAGCGAGAGATTGATTCCCAAATCGATGGCGGGTGGCACCATCATGCGCGCTAGCTGACCTGCGCCGATCACACCAACTGTTGGGAAATTCACTCCCGAAGTTTACTGGGTTTAGTTAGATGCTGCGTAGGTGGGTGATATCCCCTGCGCTAATACGATCACCTGATTCCAAAATTAATTCACCCTGCGGGCCAATATTGATCGCTCGACCCTCCAGGCTCGCGCCACCTGGCAAGCTGATAGAAACATCTTGACCAATCGTTGAGCATAGGGCTCGGTAGCGAGGCTTGAGGTCTGCCCCGCTCTCCCACTTATCAAAGAGTTCGCGGAAATTGGTCAGCACGATTGGAAGCAATTCGTTGCGATCCACTTCTATTCCGCTTGTAATAAAGATTGATGAGGCCGTGTCAACCGGCAACTCTTCTTCTCGAGTTGAAACATTTATTCCAATACCTACGATGATTCCTTCTCCATACTTTTCACAGAGCACGCCGCTGACTTTTCCGGTTCGCGAGAGTACGTCGTTGGGCCACTTGTTGGAATAGTCTGATGACGAACTCACTTCGTTGAGACTCTGCGCAACACTCATTCCTGCTAGTAGCGGGATCCATCCATGTGCATCGCTGCGTTGTGGCGCTACATAAAATGAGAAGAGAAGTGCGACCGCTGCAGGAGACTCGAAACTCCGATCAAGGCGACCACGTCCAGCGCTCTGAAATTCGGTGACCACACAATCCCCATGGGACCCTGAGTTACTCGCAAGTTGGGCTTTTATCTCATCTTGCGTTGAAGATGTCTCGGAAATTACGCGTACTCGCCAGTATGGTGCGGCATTGCTCGCCAACAAATGTGATGAGATTTTTGATTCATCGAGTGATGCCCGTATCACTTAAACCCGCTTAACTAGTAAAGTAGAGATGTGACTGATGCGATAAATACTACTGCCGGCAAGATCAATGACTTGAAAGCGCGCCTTGAGGTTGCGCATAAAAGTGGATCGGATGCTGCGATCGAAAAGCGCCATGCCGCTGGCAAGATGACTGCGCGTGAGCGGATCACTGCTCTCGTCGATGATGGCTCATTTGTAGAGTTCGACGCTTTCTCTACTCACCATGCAGATGGTTTCGGTATGGAGAAATCGCATCCATACGGCGATGGTGTTGTTACAGGCTATGCAACAGTTGATGGTCGTACGATTGCAATTTATTCTCAAGACTTTATGACTTTCGGTGGTTCTCTCGGTGAGACCATGGGTAAGAAGATTTGCAAGGTGATGGACTTTGCACTCAAGAGCGGTGTCCCGCTTGTCGGACTCAACGATTCTGGTGGAGCCCGCATTCAAGAGGGCGTAGCTTCTCTCAGCCAGTACGGTGAAATTTTCAAACGAAATGTCCGTTGCTCTGGTGTTATTCCGCAGATTTCAGTGATTCTCGGTCCTTGCGCTGGTGGCGCTGTTTATTCGCCTGCCATTACCGATTTCACCATCATGGTGGATAAGACCTCACACATGTTCATTACTGGCCCAGATGTCATCAAGGCAGTAACTGGCGAAGAAGTTGGCATGGAAGAGCTTGGTGGCGCAGCTACCCATAGCGCTAAAACCGGAAACTCTCACTACTTGGCAGAAAACGAAGAGGCTGCCCTGGAGTATGTGAAGGCACTTCTCTCATTCTTGCCGTCGAATAATTTGGATGACGCACCTGTCTTACGCGCAACGGAGTCGGAAGATATTGCTCCGAGTGATCGTGCCCTAGATTCCTTAATTCCTGATAACCCAAATAAGCCTTATGACATGCGAATCATTGTCGAAGCTCTCGTGGATGAAGCTGACTTCCTTGAAGTTCATGCTCTCTTCGCGCCTAACATCTTGGTGGGCTTTGGTCGTATCGAAGGCAAATCTGTAGGAATTATTGCCAACCAACCACAACAATTTGCGGGCACACTCGATATCGATGCCAGCGAAAAAGCAGCTCGCTTCGTGCGTACCTGCGATGCATTCGGAATTCCTATTGTCACACTCGTTGATGTGCCTGGATTCCTGCCCGGTACCGAGCAGGAGTACAACGGCATTATTCGCCGCGGCGCAAAGTTGCTCTATGCGTATGGCGAAGCTTCTGTACCGCTTGTCACAGTGATCACGCGCAAGGCATATGGCGGCGCATACATCGTTATGGGTTCCAAACATCTTGGCGCGGATATCAACCTTGCTTGGCCAAGTGCGCAGATTGCAGTAATGGGCGCACAAGGAGCAGTGAATATTCTCTATCGCCGCGAGCTTGCCGCAGACAGCACCCAAGGCCCTGCACTTCTCGCTGATTATGAAGAGAAGCTGCTCAATCCTTACATTGCGGCAGATCGTGGATTCATCGACGCTGTGATTGAACCGCACGATACTCGTGCGCAGATCACTCGCGCGCTACGGGCTCTTGCCAACAAGCGCGTTGATCTGCCAACTCGCAAACATGGAAATATCCCTCTTTAAGAGGTAAGTGATGAGCGATTTTCCACGCGAGTTTAAGAAGCTGGGATTCACAATCCATGCTGGCACGCCTACCCAAGAAGAACTCATTGCGCTGACTCGCGCCGTGGACCACATCCGCAAAAACGCCAACCCGCCAAAGAAGTACCGCAGTGCGTGGGCGCGTCTAAAAATTCAAAACTCGCTCCCTCGCAAGTGGGGTAATACCCCTTCATGAGTAAAACAGTTCTGCTTGCTTCCGCTTCACCTTCGCGCAAGCGCCTCCTAGAGTCTGCCGGCATTACGCCTGTGATTAAAGTGAGCGGTGTAGACGAAGAGACCCCCGAGCTTCTGGCATTAGCACCTGCTGACCTCGTTATTGCGCTAGCTATCCTGAAGGCTCATAGCGTCCATCTCGCTCACAAAGAACTAAGCAATACGCTCATCATCGGCTGTGACTCCACCTTTGAATTTAATGGTCAATCACTTGGCAAGCCACTCACCCGAGAGGCCGCAATCGAACGTGCACATATGCTGAGCGGCAACACTGGCTACCTTCATACCGGGCACTGCGTTATCGACACCGACCACGAGCTAGAAGTAAGCGATATCTCAACTGCCAAAGTCACTTTCGCAAAAATGACTGAAGAAGAAATTATCAATTACGTTGATAGCGGAGAGCCGCTTCATGTTGCCGGCGGCTTCACTCTCGATGGCCTTAGCGCTCCTTTTATCACTCATATCGAAGGAGACCCGAGCGGAATTATCGGGCTCTCTCTTCCTACTCTTCGTAAAATCGCTATCAATCTCGGGCTGCGTTGGTCTGAGGTAGCTCCAGCACACGCTAAATCCATGACAGGAAAGCCATGACACCACATACAAAGAAGATCACTGCGCTGCTTATTGCCAACCGAGGCGAGATCGCCGTACGTGTTGCACGCGCTTGTCGCGACCATGGTGTTAAGTCGATTGCTATTTATTCAGATGAGGATCGCTCTTCACTCCATGTCGCTATTGCCGATGAGGCGTACTCTCTCGATGGGCTGTCAGCTGCCGAAACTTACCTAGATCAATCAAAGATCCTTGCTATTGCACAAGAGTCTGGCGCAGATGCAATCCATCCTGGATATGGCTTCCTTTCAGAGAATGCAGATTTTGCTCAGCGTGTTCTCGACGCTGGTCTCATTTGGGTTGGACCACCTCCTGCAGCTATTCGCGAACTCGGTGACAAAGTTTCAGCACGTAAGATCGCTGCGAAGGTTGGCGCTCCCCTGGTTGCTGGAACTGCCGATCCAGTCGACTCTCCTGATGAGGTAATCGCATTCGCCAAAGAACATGGCCTACCCGTTGCAATTAAAGCTGCCCACGGTGGTGGCGGACGTGGACTTAAGGTCGCATTCACCATGGAGGAGATTCCAGAACTCTTTGCTTCTGCCGTACGTGAAGCAATCACCGGTTTTGGACGCGGTGAATGTTTTGTTGAGCGCTATCTCAACAAGCCTCGCCACGTTGAGACACAATGCTTGGTTGATATGCACGGAAATGCAGTCGTAGTTAGCACGCGTGACTGCTCCCTGCAGCGTCGCCACCAGAAATTGGTAGAAGAAGCACCTGCACCATTTTTGACTCAGGCTCAGATCGACCAGCTTTATACATCGAGCAAAGCGATCATGAAAGAAGTTGGTTACATCGGCGCCGGAACTTGCGAGTTCTTGGTTGGTCAAGATGGAACTATCTCGTTCCTTGAGGTAAACACTCGGCTCCAAGTAGAGCATCCCGTGAGCGAAGAAGTCACCGGCTTAGATCTCGTTCGCGAACAACTCAAAATTGCTTCTGGTGAAGCGATCAGCCCAGTTGATCCTGTCATTCGTGGGCACTCCATTGAATTTCGCATCAACGGTGAAGATCCGGGCAACGGTTTTCTGCCATCACTTGGCACAATCACCAAGTGGGAAGTCCCTTCTGGACCAGGTGTGCGTATTGATGCAGGTTTCGACCATGGACACACAATTGGTTCTCACTTTGATTCACTTCTTGCAAAACTCATCGTCACTGGTGCAACTCGCGAAGAGGCACTGGCTCGCGCACGTCGCGCACTTCGAGAGTTTGAAATTGGTGGCCTAGCTACGGCTCTTCCATTCCACCGTGCGATCGTGGAAGACGCCTCCTTTACCGAGAATTTCACTGTTTACACCAGTTACATCGAGAACGAATTCGTTAATGAGATTGAACCGTTCTCTTATAAGCAAGGTGTCGCAGAGACAAAGAGCGCGGCCCAAAAAGTAGTTGCCGAAGTTAATGGGCACCGCTTTGAAGTAGTCCTGCACTCCCCTGAGAAGCAAGATCGCAGACACAAGATTAAGAGCAATAGCTTGGCGGGAACCGGTGGAAATACTCTCACCAGTCCAATGCAAGGCACCGTTGTGAAGATTGTTAAATCAAATGGTGATCGCGTGGAGGCAGGAGACCTGATTGTCGTGCTTGAAGCCATGAAAATGGAGCAAGCGCTTGTAGCCAATAAGGCCGGCACAATTGCAGGGCTTCACGTTGGAGTTGGAGAGAGTGTTTCCAGCGGGCAGATCCTCTGTCAGATCGAAGATATCTGAACCCTTTTTAAGCCCTTTTAGGCGATTTTTACTTTGCCGCTCTTCAAAGCGGCAAGCGCGTTTCCTACATTGAGGGCGTACTTTTGACCCAGCGGAGTAAGTGCCATGGATTCGCCACCATTAGGGACTGTGTAGAGGTGGCCAAATATTCCGGCGCTCTCATTTAATACATCATTCACTGTTCTGCCTTGAAGAGCTGCGCTCATAACATCCTGAGTTGCTAGATCAACTCGCTTGGTAACCGCTCCAAGCAAAATCTTCTGGCCACTTTTTTGCAACAAGAAATATTGATCGGGTGAAAGCCCAATGAGGTAGAGCGGATGTGCAGTAGTTGAAAGCAAGGCTGCTTCATCTGCGACGTCACTTGACGAGCTCCACTCTGAGAAAATCACATCGACACCTTGCGCATAAAGACTCTTGGTCTGTGCAGTTGGAGAGACATCCGTAAAGGCTGCAAATGCTTGGGCTTTCTTGCTGACAGAAGCGACGCCTTTCGAAAATGCAGTTAGCCAGGATGAGTCACTTGTCGGAGCAATAAAACCAACTTTCAAACTCTTGGTTGCTGACCCTGCTAATACGCCAGCCAAATACGCACCTTGCGCCCCATCGAAAGCTAAGTCGCTTACGTTGAGACTAGCCACACTCTCATCATTGATGATCGCAAATTGAGAGCTTGGGGCAGCGACCGCTGCTTGTGAGAGGACCGAAGAAAACCCACTACCAACTGCGACGATAAGTGAATAATTAGCATGTGCAAGGAAGAGTAAGCGCGAATATCTATCTGCCTCGGTTCCGGTTGTCACCATTTCTCGCACATCTAGAGCTGAGAGGTGAAATTTCTTTTTGATCGCATCGACGCCAACTGCAACTGCATCATTGAGAGCATGGTCCCCACGTCCACCTTGGTCATACAAAATAGCAATTTTGTTGGAGGTGCTGGCTGATGCGCAATTGAGTGCGCCAACGGGAAGGAGTGCAAGGCAGGCTGCAATAGCCACGACCATTCTTCTGCTAGCCACGAGCGATGAGGCCGATTTTTTCGTAGACATCTTTGATGGTTGCGTTCGCTACAGCTTCGGCTTTTGCAGCTCCGTCGCTCAAGATTGTGCGCAAATGGGTTGGATCATCGAGTAGTTCAAGCGTTTTTTCTCGCACTGGCGTGAGGTAATCTACGACTACTTCGGCAACCGCACCCTTGAAATCGCCGTATCCCTTGCCGACGAAGTCATTTTGAATGTCTGCGATGGTACGTCCAGTCAGGGCTGAGAAAATAGTCAAGAGATTTGAGATACCTGGCTTCTCAGCAGTATCAAAAATTACTTCGCGGCCAGTATCTGTTACTGCACTTTTAATCTTCTTGGTATTTGCCTGCGGTGTATCAAGAATTTCGATAAGTCCAGATAGCGACTCTGCAGACTTGCTCATTTTGGAAGTTGGATCCTGCAGATCATAAATTTTTGCGCCCTCTTTGAGAATGAATCCCTCTGGAACCACAAAAGTCTCGCCGTACTGATGGTTAAATCGCCCAGCTAGATCACGAGTGAGCTCAATATGCTGACGTTGATCTTCACCGACCGGAACCTGATGTGCTTGATAGAGCAAAATGTCAGCAGCCATCAACATTGGGTATGTAAATACTCCAACACCGATGCGATCGGTTCCATTTTTGGCTGACTTATCTTTAAATTGAGTCATTCGGCTAGCTTCGCCGAATCCGGTCATGCACTCCATTACCCACGCCAGTTGGTTATGCGCCACAACATGTGACTGAACAAAGAGGGTGCAATTTTCTGGATCTAATCCAAGTGCGAGAAGTTGGGCAACGGATGTGAGCGTGTTCTTGCGCAATTCTTCAGGATTAGGCGAAGAGGTCAGTGCATGGAGATCGACTACACAATAAAAAGCATCATGAGTATTTTGGAGCTCTACCCATTGCTTGACGGCGCCAAGGTAATTGCCCAAGTGGAATGAACCACTGGTTGGCTGGATTCCCGATAAGACGCGAGGTTTACTCATGTGACGTATCTTCCCATTCTTGGCGAGAGATCAACAATTGACCAGCGCGCTTTCCTTCCATCGTCAGAACCGTAATTCGCGCTCCAGGTATCGAAATAATGTCGTGCTCCTCCGGAAGTCGGCCAAGTTCGAACATCACAAACCCGCCTACAGTCTCATAGGGACCCTCTGGGATCGTTATCCCGGTCTGATCTTTCAGATCTTCCAGCGAGATAAGCGCATCGACTTCGAAATCACCGGTTCGAGGCTGGGCCGTTACTTCTTGTGACAAAGTGTCGTATTCGTCGTGAATCTCGCCAATAAAGCACTCCACAATGTCTTCTAGAGTGACAATGCCATCGGTTCCGCCATACTCATCCAGGACGATTGCAATATGTGAGCGCTTAGCTCGCATTTCGGTGAGTGCCGGAAGAACGCCTTTGGTGCCAGGCAGAAAAATAACTGGACGGATAATTTCCAACAAACTCTTGTCAAGCTCGTCATCTTTGAGATTGAGAAGATCGCGGACATGGAAGAAGCCGATTACTTCATCGCTACTTCCCCGCGTTACCGGGTAGCGAGAGTGAGAACTTTTTACAGCAGCTGCCATCGCTTGCGATAGCGAGAGATTGACGTCCATAAAATCTACTTCGGTGCGGGGCACCATAATCTCGTGGAGTGAGAGATCGCCAGCATTGAAGACCTCTTCCACGATGTCACGTTCTTCATCGGAGAGCGCAGCGTGGCCTGTGACCATGTCAACAAGTTCTGCCTCGCTGATCTCTGATCGAACCTCTTGGGGCTTGAGTCCAAAAAGTCTGACAATTCCGTCGGTAGATTTCGAGAGTAGCCAGATTGCGGGGCGAAAAATTTCTGCGATTCGATCTATGGTTGGCGCACTAGCGAGCGCAATTTTCTCGGTGCGGTAGAGCGCAAGGCGCTTAGGCACTAGCTCACCGAAGACGAGTGAGATGTATGCAATTGCAATTGTCAGAATGACAAGCGAGAGGGCGGTGCTTACGCCCTGGGAAAGATTCCAGCGCTCAAGGATTGGAATGATGAAAGAACTTCCAAGGCGCTCTGACCCTAGAGCTGCCGAGAAGAAGCCACAGAAGGTAACTCCCACTTGAGCCGCCGCTAAGAAGCGATTGGGGTTCTTGGTGAGTTTTGCCAGGCGGGCCGTACGGGTAGCTCGAACGCCAGAAAGCTCCATCTGTCGTAGCTGCGATTCTCGGAGTGAGATCAGGGCGATTTCGGCCGCTACAAAGAGCCCAGCAAGGAGGATAAAGAGGAGCACGAGCGAGAGGTCTAAGGCCAGCTCGCCACCGCTACCAAGCGCCGGTTTTGGGAGGGCAGGCTTGGAGCCCAGCTGTGCGCTCAAGAAAATTCTCGGGTCCATCACCTCTAAGCGTATCCCGTCTGGGCTTTGAATTTAGGCTATTGTTTCACCACTTATCAGCTCGTGCTGATGGGTGCTTTACCTTCATCCAACGGATCGTCGGGCACGTACCTGCCCGGAGAAGGAGTGAATAACTCATGGCTTCAGTCGTATTTGAAAACGCTTCACGCGTCTACCCGGGCACATCTAAGCCTGCCGTAGACAAACTCAACCTCACCGTTAAAGATGGTGAATTCCTCGTACTTGTAGGTCCATCAGGCTGCGGTAAGTCAACATCGCTTCGCATGCTTGCTGGTCTAGAAGAAGTAGATACAGGAACAATTCGCATTGGTGATCGCGACGTAACAAATGTCGCCCCTAAAGATCGCGATATTGCGATGGTCTTCCAGTCTTACGCCCTCTATCCACACATGTCAGTTGCTGAAAACATGGGCTTTGCGCTCAAAATCGCTGGCGTAGCTAAGGAAGAGCGCGACCGCCGAGTCCTCGAGGCAGCAAAGCTCCTCGACCTCGAAGCATATTTGGATCGCAAGCCAAAGGCTCTCTCTGGTGGTCAACGCCAGCGCGTAGCAATGGGCCGCGCGATCGTTCGCGAACCTCAGGTCTTCTTGATGGACGAGCCGCTCTCTAACCTTGATGCAAAGTTGCGCGTTGCAACTCGCACACAGATTGCAGCGCTGCAGCGTCGCCTAGGAATCACAACTGTTTACGTAACACACGACCAGGTCGAAGCGATGACCATGGGTGATCGCGTTGCAGTTCTTAAGGATGGACTCCTCCAGCAAGTTGATACTCCGCGTAATCTTTATGACAACCCAGTCAATGCATTTGTTGCTGGCTTCATTGGATCACCTGCGATGAATCTCTTGGTTGCTCCAGTATCTGGTGGAAAGGCTCATCTTGGCGATCTTGCGCTCGATGTTCCAGCTTCTGCAGGTTCAGCAGTAACAGTCGGAATCCGCCCAGAAGGATTCACACCAGCATCTACTGGCTTCAAGGTTCTTGTTGAAGTTGTAGAAGAACTTGGTTCAGATGCCTTCGTTTACGGTAAGCCTGCTGACTCTTCCGTGAAGTTTGCTAACGCAACTGACGAAGGAGCTCAGGTAATCGTTCGATGGGATCCAAAGAACCCTCCAAAGCCAGGCGAGACAATCACTGTTGGCGTTAACCCAACTGCGATCCACCTCTTTGATGCAGCTACTGGCGAGCGCATTAACTAGTAATACTTAACAAAAAACCCCGGTCAGATAATCTGACCGGGGTTTTTTGTTACAAGACCTTAAGCAAGAGCCTTCGAAAGGTTCTCATCAATCGCAGCCAAGAAAGCTTGCGTATTGAGATATGGCGCATCTGGCGCAATTAGTAGCGCTAGATCCTTTGTCATCTTGCCTGATTCAACAGTCTGAATGCAGACTGCCTCAAGTGTCTGAGAGAACTTAGCGAGCTCGGCATTGTTATCCAACTTCGCGCGGTGAGCCAAACCCTGAGTCCAGGCAAAGATCGATGCGATTGGGTTGGTAGAAGTTTCCTTGCCAGCCTGGTGATCACGGTAGTGACGTGTCACTGTTCCGTGAGCTGCTTCAGATTCAACCACTTTTCCATCTGGAGTCATCAGTACTGAAGTCATCAGTCCAAGTGAGCCATAGCCCTGAGCAACGGTGTCTGATTGAACATCGCCGTCATAGTTCTTACATGCCCAGACATAGCCACCTTCCATACGCAATGACATAGCAACCATGTCATCGATCAAGCGGTGTTCGTACCAAATTCCGAGCGCTTCAAATTGAGTTTTAAATTCAGCCTGATAGATCTCTTCGAAGATATCTTTGAATCGACCATCGTAAGCCTTCAGGATTGTGTTCTTTGTAGAAAGATAAACAGGATATTTGCGAATCAATCCATAGTTGAGAGATGCACGAGCGAAATCGCGAATCGAATCATCAAGGTTGTACATAGCCATCGCAACACCAGAACCTGGGAAATCAAAGACTGTGTATTCGATTGGCGCCGAACCATCTTCTGGAACGAAAGTCATTGTCAGCTTGCCCTTGCCAGGCACCTTGAAATCTGTTGCGCGATATTGGTCGCCAAATGCGTGACGGCCGATCACAATTGGCTTTGTCCAGTGAGGGACCAAGCGTGGCACGTTTGAGATGATGATTGGCTCACGGAAGATAACTCCGCCCAGAATGTTGCGGATAGTTCCGTTAGGAGACTTCCACATCTTCTTAAGCCTAAACTCGGATACACGAGCTTCATCTGGTGTGATGGTCGCGCACTTGATACCAACACCGTGCTTCTGGATTGCACGGGCTGCATCAATAGTGATCTGGTCATCAGTCTCATCGCGCTTTTGGATGCTGAGGTCGTAGTACTCGAGGTTCACATCGAGATAAGGCAAGATCAACTTATCTTTGATGAACTGCCAGATGATGCGAGTCATCTCATCGCCATCTAGTTCAACTACTGTGCCTTCGACTTTAATCTTGTTCATATGAGTACCGCTCCCCTTATAGATCTTTAACGTCAGCTTGCTTGCCACGAACTGCTTCTGCGGCAACTTTGAGCGCGGCAACTTCGCTATCAGTGAGCGCAGTTTCGACTACTTCCTTGATACCGGTGCGACCAATCTTGGCTTCTACGCCAAGATAGACACCACTAATTCCATATTGACCTTCGACCCAAGCGCAGACAGGCATGATTGCACCTGAATCTTCGATGACAGCCTTCGCCATACGTGCAGCAGCTGCAGAAGGTGCATAGTAAGCAGATCCCGTCTTGAGCAGTGCAACGATTTCAGCTCCACCATTGCGAGTGCGCTCAACAAGTTCTTCGATCTCATTCGCCGGAAGTAGCGAAGTAAGCGGCTGACCATTAACGGTGCAGCGGCTTGGAACTGGAACCATGGTCTCGCCATGTGAACCAAGCGTCAGTGTCTTCACTGCGCTTACTGGGACCGCAAGCTTCTCAGCAACGTAGTTGGTGAAGCGAGCAGTATCAAGCATTCCAGCTTGGCCCATGACTTGGTGATGTGGGAATCCTGTTGCAATTTGGGTAAGCGCTGTCATCTCATCGAGTGGATTAGAGACCACGATGATGACTGCCTTAGGTGAATGCTTTGCAATGTTCTCTGCAACGCCACGTACGATTCCAGCGTTAACACCAATCAAATCCATGCGTGACATTCCAGGCTTACGAGGAAGTCCTGCCGTAATAACAACTACATCAGAATTTGCAGTGGCTTCATATCCAGCGCCATCTGCTGTCGTGGTTGCGCCAACAACCTTAGTTTCAAAACCTTCGATTGAACGAGATTGGTTCATATCAAGGGCGAGTCCCTCAGCTTTACCTTCGAGGATATCTGTGAGAACAACGGTCTCAAAGATGTCGTACTCAGCTAAACGAAGCGCTGTTGTTGAACCGTAAAAACCTGATCCAACGACGGTGACCTTGCCTGATCTGCTCATGTATTCTCTCCCAATCAGTGGTGTGAAAGTTCTTCCTGTAAATTCTATCGAGCGTGCGGCAGCGTGAACGACAGAACCAGAAGCAGGAGCGCGATCACCACAGGGATTATGAGCTCTACTTTTCGCTTTGCCGACGTGCTGGTGTACGAGTTGTAAGAGTAAAGGGCGCAGCCAATTGCAACAAAAATGCTGCCACTCCGCACTGCCCCGAAAATGCCAATTGTGACGCCGATTACAACAATGAGCGTGAATAACTTACTCCAAAAGCGTGGGCGGCCTTTGAGGGGTGGCAGATTGTCAATTCTGAACATTTATTTATTGCTACCAGCAATCGCCATCTCCACCACATTGGTAAGAAGCATTGCTCGGGTCATTGGGCCAACTCCACCTGGCATCGGAGCGATAAACGCTGCAATGTCCGCTACCCCGGGATGAATATCGCCAAGTAGCCCAGCATCAGTTCGAGTAATTCCTACATCCAAAACTGTCACACCAGGCTTGACCATATCTGGAGTCAGCAGATGAGCACTTCCTACAGCCGCGATGATGATGTCAGCCCGCTTGGTGTGGAATGCAACATCTTTTGTTGCCGTATGAGTGATAGTCACGGTTGCGTCGTCACCACGGCGTGTGAGCATCAATGAAAGTGGTCGACCAACTGTAAGACCACGACCCATGATGACAACTTCGGCGCCTTTAGTTGAGACGCCATAGCGATGGAGCAGTTCCAAAATTCCGCGTGGCGTGCAAGGCAGCGGAGCAGGCTCGCCGATCACGAGCTTTCCAAGATTCAGAGGATGCAAGCCATCGGCATCTTTTGCTGGATCAATTGCCTCCAGAACTTTGTTTGCATTGATTCCCTTTGGGAGCGGAAGCTGCACAATGTAGCCGGTGCAATCTTTGGAATTATTGAGATCTTTGATTGCAGCCAATACATCTGCTTCAGTAGCGGACGCGGGCAGATCAACTCGAATGGATGCGATTCCGACCTCGGCGCAATCTTTATGCTTTCCACCGACATACGAGTGCGAACCAGGATCATCGCCGACAAGGACAGTTCCAAGACCTGGCTTGATCTCCATGCGCGCTACCTGCGCTGCGAGTTCTTCCTTGATGGCTTTCGCCGTTGCCTTGCCGTCGAGAATCTGTGCACTCATTCTTCAATCCCTATCTTCAATGTATCTTCAATGTATCGTCAATGTATCGTCAAACTATCTCTATTGTTTATTACGGGCAAAGGTGGAATTAAGCATGTGAGAAGTGGCGGACTCCGGTAAAGAACATCGCAACACCAGCGTTTTTCGCCGCCGTGATAACTTCTTCATCTCGAACACTGCCACCAGGTTGAACAATTGCAGTGACTCCTGCATCGATCAATATCTGTAGGCCATCTGCAAATGGGAAGAAGGCATCGCTTGCCGCAATAGATCCGGCTGCACGCTCCCCTGCTCTGGCGATTGCCAAGCGAGCTGAGTCGACGCGATTAACCTGCCCCATGCCCACTCCCACTGAGGCACCATCGTGTGCCAGCAGGATTGCATTGCTTTTAACTGCTCGTACAGCGCGCCAAGCAAATTGCAGATCGTTCAGGGTTGCTGGTGAAACGGCCTCGCCACTGACTTGAGTCCAGGTGGATGCATCATCCCCTGAGGCATCAACAAGATCTGCCCCTTGAACCAACAAGCCACCAGAAATTGGTCGTAGCTCAAGTGTTGGGTTCGAATATTGCTCGAGCGTCAAAATTCGAATAGAAGGCTTCTTCGATAAGACTTCGACTGCGCCATCTTCATAAGAGGGGGCGATGACAACTTCAGTAAATACTTCTGATAGCGCCTGCGCCATTGCCAAAGTAATTGGGCGGTTCGCAGCAACTACGCCACCGAATGCTGATACAGGATCGCATGCGTGAGCTTTTGCGTATGCAGATTCAATTGTAGAACCGATGGCGATTCCGCATGGATTAGCATGTTTAATAATGGCAACACACGGCGCGCTATGGTCGTAAGCGCTACGCACAGCTGCATCGGCATCGGTGTAATTATTAAATGACATCTCTTTACCGTGAAGCTGATTTGCTTGCGCAATACCAATTGATGGTGTTGTAGCCGTGCGATAAACACTCGCACTCTGATGTGGATTTTCGCCGTAACGTAGTGAGGAGATTTGATGCCATGCTGCGCCACGCCACTCTTCGCTCACGCCGAGCTGCTCGCCCATCCATGTGGCAATCGCAATATCGTATTCAGCAGTGGTTCTAAATGTTTCCATCGCCAAACGCGTGCGCTCTTCCAATGTAAATCCGCCTGATGTTAAAGCTTGAGCGACTAAGTGGTACTGAGAAGGCGAGGAAACAACTGCGACAGAACCATGGTTCTTAGCCGCGCCACGTAGCATTGATGGGCCACCAATATCGATCTGCTCGATGCACTCGGCGTAATTGGCTCCCGATGCAATGGTCTGCGTGAAGGGATAAAGATTGATGACAATCAGATCAAATGGGGCAATGTCGTGGGAAGCAATTGCTGCTAGATGCTCTGGGTTATTTTGATCCGCCAGAATTCCACCATGAATACGAGGGTGTAGCGTCTTTACGCGTCCGCCCATCATCTCTGGAAATCCGGTGTAATCCTCAACTGCGATCACCCGGATACCCGCGCTGCTTAAAGTCTTCGCTGTCGATCCCGTGGATAAAATCTCTACGCCCTGAGCATGGAGTGCCTGGCCTAGTTCGACAAGTCCGCTCTTGTCATAAACGCTGATTAAAGCTCTGCGGATAGGTTTGCGTGTGCTCACAGGATCCCCTCGGTGGCATATTTCTGAAGTACCTCGACAATGAGGGCGCGCTCCACAATCTTAATCTCTTCATGCAGATCTTCCTCATTTGCCCCTGGCCGGATGGTGATCTGACGCTGGGCAATGATCGGCCCCGTATCGACTCCTGCATCCACTCGGTGGACAGTGCTACCCGTGACCGTGGCGCCAGCAGCAAGTGCATCGCGCACGGCGTGGGCACCTGGGAAGAGTGGGAGAAGGGAAGGATGGGTGTTGATGACAATAAATCGATCGACAAATTCAGGAGCCAAGATTCTCATGAAGCCAACGCTGACAACGAGGTCGGGATTAAGTCCCGCTATCGTTTCAATGAGTTGTGAATTCCATTCGGCTCGGTCAGACCCGACCGGGAGGTAAACGGTTGGAACACCGTGTTGGGCAGCGAGCTCGAGTACTGGAGCTTGCTTATCGGAAAGCAGTGAAACAATTTCAAGATCGAGTCTGCCGGAACCAACTTCTTCCATAATTTTCTTCGCCAAGGAGCCAGTGCCGGAGGCGAGCAGAACTATGCGCTTACTCATGCTCCACCACCGAACGGGTTAACTTTTTTGCAATTAATTTCTGAGCTAAGGCAGGTGCGTAAATCCCAACAAACAAAGCAATCATGGCACTTATCGCAGCCACAATGAGTAGCTCGAGCCAGCGAACTCCAACTCGGTTGAGTGAAGGAGTGAGAAGTTCGCCAGAAGCTAGATAGCCAAAGAGCGCTAGTGAGACCAGGAATAGCGCGAAGCTTGCTATCGCTTCTGATTGGCGTTTTCGCAAGCTATTCACGCTTCGAGATATGAGGACAACCGCAAGCAGGAAGACGATTGGCCAGAGAGCAACTCCGTATCGCAAAAGCGCGTGTTTACCGGTAGGCAAAGCACCAAGAGCCGGGATTGCGGATATTCCATTGAGAAGAAAATGTGTAGGTGCAATATATGTATGAGCTCCGAAAGTGAAACCAGTAGAGCTGATATATCCGAGAGCAGCAAGTGCAATATTAGGTAGATATAAAATCTGAATGAGAGTGTAAAGAATTCCTCCAACGATTCCAGGTGTAATAACTATTCCGATGCTCTTGACGATTGACCAATGCGCGGCGAGTGAGAGCGCATAGAAAAGAGCCGCAGTGCCAAGTGCCACCAGGAAGATGTAAAAGAGGAAACGGAAGTAGATCAAAGAACCTGGGGTTACCTTCACCGTGGAAGCGAGTGCAACAAGAAATGAAAAAACTGGTGCAAGGTATAGCGATGCGCTGACCTGGTGTGAATAAGAAGCTAGCGCAATGAGCGCAGCGAACAACGCATACCAGAGAGCAAACAGTAGTTGCGCTCCAAATCCACGAGGAGCAACTTCGCGAACTTTGGGAAAGCTTCGACGAATGGCCCATATTGGAAAGAGCAGACTCGAAAGGGGCAAAATTGATAGCGCCCCAACCTGCATGGATGAACTAATTCCAGATTGGGAGTGGAGAAGAAATGGAACGCAGTGGGCGCCGAGCCAGAGCCATCCTGTTGCACGGATCGGATCGGTGGTATTTCCAGATGTGCTTCCCGCAGTAGCCCAGGTGAAGAGAGCTACAAACGCGAGCGGAAATAAAGTAAGCGCGACGCTTCGGAGTGCTTGTCTAAAGCTAACTCCGAGAGCGCGCGCCACCATTGAATTAAGGGTTATTCCGTTATTTTGCGCTCAGAATTTCGCGCATAAGAGCCGCAGTCTCAGATGGAGTCTTGCCCACCTTCACACCGGCTGCTTCTAGCGCAACTTTCTTTGCTTCTGCTGTTCCAGATGAACCAGAAACAATCGCACCAGCGTGGCCCATTGTCTTGCCCTCTGGAGCAGTAAATCCAGCAACATAACCGACAACAGGCTTAGTGACATATTCGGCAATGAATGCAGCAGCGCGCTCTTCAGCGTCTCCACCGATTTCACCAATCATCACAATTGCATCGGTATCTGGATCGTCTTGGAATGCCTTGAGGCAATCGATGTGAGTTGTTCCGATAATTGGATCTCCACCAATTCCAACGGCAGTACTAAAGCCAAAGTCACGAAGCTCGTACATCATTTGGTACGTCAAAGTTCCTGACTTGGAGACCAAACCAATACGACCAGCACCGGTGATATCCCCAGGGATAATTCCGATATTAGAAAGTCCTGGGCTGATTAGTCCTGGGCAGTTAGGTCCGATAAGACGTGTCTTACCCTTTGCAACAGCGTGGGCGTAGAACGCAGCTGAATCATGAACCGGAATACCTTCGGTAATGACGACACACAGTGGAAGCTCGGCATCAATTGCATCCATTACTGCAGCCTTTGCAAACTTAGGTGGCACAAATACAACAGATGCATTTGCGCCAGTAGCAGCTACTGCCTCTGCAACGCTGTTGAAAACTGGAAGTTGCTTGCCATCGATCTCGACAACTTGGCCGCCCTTGCCTGGAGTTACGCCACCAACGACGTTTGTTCCATACTTGAGCATGCGAGTGGTGTGCTTAGTTCCTTCAGAACCAGTCATACCTTGAACAATAACTTTGGTCTCTTTATTGATGAAGATAGCCATTTACTTTGCCGCCAATTCTGCAGCCTTAGCTGCTGCGCCATCCATGGTGTCTAGTTGTTGAACAAGCGGATGAGCCGCCTCATTCAAAATACGTCGACCTTCTAGAACGTTGTTTCCATCGAGGCGAACAACAATTGGCTTTGTAGCCTTATCGCCCAAAATCTCAAGTGCTTGAACAATGCCGTTCGCAACAGCGTCACACGCTGTGATTCCGCCAAAGACATTAACAAAGACGCTACGAACATCAGGATCACCCAAGATGATTGAAAGTCCATTAGCCATAACTTCGGCTGAAGCGCCTCCACCAATATCCAAGAAGTTTGCAGGCTTGACGCCATATTTCTCACCAGCGTAAGCAACGACATCGAGTGTGCTCATAACCAGGCCAGCACCGTTTCCGATGATTCCGACTTCGCCATCGAGCTTTACATAGTTGAGGTTCTTCTCTTTCGCGGCAGCCTCTAGTGGATTTGCTGCAGCATGATCGACGAGCGCCTCGTGGCTAGGGTGACGGAATTCCGCATTGTCATCAAGAGTTACCTTGCCATCGAGGGCAATGATGCGTCCATCAACTGTCTTCACGAGCGGGTTGATCTCCATCAGGGTTGCATCTTCTGCAACGAATGCAGACCACAACTTCAGTAGAACATCGGCAACGCTCTGTGCGATATCTGCAGGGAATTGACCAGCTTTCACGATCTCGAGCGCTTGCTCGTTACTAATTCCTACGTTTGGATCGATTCCAACGCGTGCCAATTTTTCTGGCGATGTGTGTGCGACTTCTTCAATTTCCATGCCACCTGCGACCGAGGCCATCACCAAGAAATTGCGATTAGCGCGATCAAGCAAGATTGCCATGTAGTACTCCTCGGCGATTGGTGCCGCCTGAGCGATCATCACTTTGTGAACAGTGTGACCTTTAATATCCATTCCAAGAATTGCTGAAGCCTTAACCTTCGCATCAGCTGCATCTTCGGCGAGCTTTACGCCACCAGCTTTTCCACGACCGCCAACTTTTACCTGAGCTTTTACGACAACTTTGCCACCCATACTCGCAGCAGCTTGCTCGGCTTCATCTGCAGTCGTTGCAACTGCGCCGGCGAGAACTGGAATGTTATGCGCTTCAAAGAGATCTCGAGCTTGATACTCAAAGAGATCCACGGATTCCCCAATCTGTTTTGACCTCGCCTACCCCGGACAAGGAGTAGTTGATGGAACTGAACTTGCTGGATATACGCGTGAATACTACTAACCAACGGACCTTAGATTGAACTACAACTTCTCGACGGGGGCGTATCGAAGCAGCAACCGCTTCTCTCCCGTGCTTCCAAAATCAATGGTGGCCTCAGCTCGATCGCCCGCACCGTTCACGGCGATCACTTTGCCTAATCCAAATGTGTCATGGGACACACGATCTCCCACTTCGAGGACCATTCCTGTGTTGTCGCGTTTACCGGTTGCCTTAGGTGGCGGTCCAAATGAACGCGTAGAAGTGAGCTTGGGAGCCAACGAACGCGTCCGCTCATTCCAGGCAATGACCTCATCAGGAATTTCTGCCAAGAAGCGCGATGGCGGGTTGTAGGTAGGAGTTCCCCACGAAGACCGATATTCACTGCGCGATAGGTAAAGGCGCTTACGAGCTCGAGTGAGTCCTACATATGCAAGGCGACGTTCTTCTTGAATCTCATTCTTATCCCCCAGTGTTCTTGAGTGAGGAAAAATTCCCTCTTCCATTCCGGTTAAGAAGACCGTGGGAAATTCCAAACCCTTTGCGGTGTGCAGGGTCATCATTGTGACCACGCCGCCATGATCTTCGCCTTCAGGAATTTGATCTGAGTCAGCAACAAGTGAGACATCCTCTAGGAATCCGGAGAGAGAAATCTCTTCGCCATCTTCCATCTCGCTCTCTTCGTATTCTGTTGCTACCGCAACGAGTTCTTGGAGATTCTCCACCCGACCTTCGTCTTGCGGATCAACGCTCTTCGCTAATTCCGCCAGCAGACCGCTCTGCTCCAAAACAGCTTGAGCAATAACAGACGGCTTGGTTCCTGCCTCTACGAGCGTGCGCAGTGATCCAATCAAATGTACGAAATCATTAATCGAAGCCAATGAACGTGACGGAATATCGGCAGCGAAGGAGGCGTCGTTAAGAGCCTGCCAAAAGGAGATTCCCATAGCTCGGGCGTGCAGATCGATAACATCAATAGCTCGATCACCAATTCCACGCTTAGGCGTATTTATGATTCGGCGAAGTGAAACTTCGTCCTCTGGGTTCACAACCACACGGAGATAGCCCAGCAGATCTTTCACCTCTTTGCGTTCATAAAAGCGCACTCCGCCAACAACTTTGTATGGAATTGCCGAACGCAAGAAGGTCTCTTCAAAGGTACGCGATTGTGCATTTGTTCTGTAGAAAATTGCAGTGTCGCCAGGATTTGATATTCCCTCATCGCGTAATCTGCGAATCTCCCCGACTACAAAATCCGCCTCATCGTGATCACTCTCGGCGACATAACCAGTGATGGATTCGCCCTTACCCTCTTGCGACCAGAGGTTCTTCTCGCGGCGATCCTCGTTATTGGAAATAACAGCGTTTGCTGCGGTGAGAATATTTTGCGTGGAGCGATAGTTCTGCTCCAGCATGACGGTGCGCGCATTTGGATAATCTTCTTCAAACTGCAAGATATTGCGAATATTTGCGCCTCGAAACGCATAGATCGATTGGTCTGCATCTCCTACTACGCATAACTCTGCGATCGGGAATCCATCTTCGGCAGTTCCCACAAGCTCGCGAATCAATACGTACTGCGCATGGTTCGTATCCTGATATTCATCTACCAAGATATGGCGGAAACGAGAGCGATAGCGAGAACGTGCTTCAGGAAAACGCTGAAGCAGCTCGACAGTCTTACCGATCAAGTCATCGAAGTCCATGGCGTTGGATGAGCCAAGTCGCTTTTGATAGAGCGCATAGATTTCTGCGACTGTTTGCTCAAAGTGATTTGTGGTCTGCTGTAGATAATTCGCTGGGCCAATCAATTCGTTCTTGGCTGCAGAGATCAGACCAGCGACGGCACGCGGAACATATTGCTTGGCGTCAAGGTTGAGCTCGCGAATGATTACCGTCAGCAGGCGAACGCTGTCACTCGAATCGTAAATCGTGAATGAATTGGAGTAGCCCAACCGCGAAGCCTCTTGTCGCAGCATTCGAACACAAGCAGAGTGGAAGGTGGAAACCCACATTGATTTGGCACGTTCGCCAACCAGGTCGGCTACACGCTCCTTCATCTCAGCGGCGGCCTTATTGGTGAAGGTAATCGCCAGTACTTCATATGGGGCGACGCCTCGCTCGGCGAGCAAATACGCGATTCGGCGAGTCAGCACTCGCGTCTTTCCTGATCCAGCTCCGGCGACGACCAAAAGTGGTGTGCCGGCGTGGATGACAGCCTCACGTTGTTGTGGGTTGAGGTCATCCACGAGGGAGGTTAAAGACATGGGCGGAGTGTATCTGCTGGGTAAGATCTCCCCATGGAACCACTTGCAGATAGCGAAATCGAGCGCATTCTCGTAGTTACGGCGCACCCAGATGATTTGGATTTTGGCGCTGGCGGAACGATTGCGCAATGGGCCGCTAAAGGTATTTCAATTAGCTATTACATCTGCACCAACGGTGACCAGGGTGGCGTTGATCCATCTATTACCCGTGAAGAGATGCGTGCGATACGCCAGCGTGAACAACGTGCGGCTGGCGCTGTATTCGGAGTCACCGACATTAACTTCCTCAATTACCGCGATGGCTGGCTCGAACCAACAATCATGCTCCGTAAAGATATCGTTCGCGCGATCCGCACTGTTCGTCCACAGCGCATGCTTATCCAGAGCCCAGAACGCAATTGGGATCGACTTGGAGCCAGCCACCCGGATCACCTAGCTGCAGGTGAGGCAGCAATCCAGGCGATCTATCCAGATTCAGGAAACCAGTTCGCTTTTGAAGATCTGCTGCATGATGAAAAGTTAGAGCCATGGCAGATTAATGAGGCGTGGGTTTTCATGGCGGAAAAGACTGACCACGTCGTGGACATCACTGATACTTTCGATAAGAAACTAGCAGCAATCAAGGCACATGTAAGTCAGACTGCACACAATGCAGAACTTGATGATCGCATCCGCGAATGGGGTCTACGAAACGGTGAAGCCGCAGGACTGCCTGCAGGCCGCTACGCCGAGACTTTCAAGATTGTGAAGGTCAGCTAACTCTGTTTTGTCACAGAGATGAAATCACCATCTGCAGAGTGCTTGAGAACCGTAATTTTCACACCGTTACTGGTGACAGAATCTCCTTGGTCTAGAGTTCCGATCAGAAATCTAGCAATCCCTACATCAATCTTAGGCTTGTTGTAAATCACTGTAATCGCGCCTTGATCTGATCCTTTGTTCACATCAACTGTGTACACAAGTACCCCCTCTTGGCTTGATGAAAGATGATCAATTGCATCACCTCGGTGAGACTCGACAACCAATGCCTTCGAATCTGAAACTCTCAGGATCATCATTTTTGTATCATCAGAAGACTTCTCGTCAGCAGAAAGGAATGCGCTGACAGTTTGATCGGGTGGAGCGTCTAGACAATCCACTTGGCTGGAATTAATCCAACCGAAGATAAATTTCTCCCAGGTGTAAAAACCGGGCTCAACCGCTTCATCCCAACCCATAACATCCCATGCATATGCATCAAAAAGACCGCCGCTTAATTGATTCATCTGACCGCTGAGGTTTGGATGAATCAGTCCGAGGGTATGCCCGATTTCATGTGTTAGATAATCTGGGTGAATCAATTGACCATTACTTGGGTTTAGGTATGCGCCTTCAATCGAATCAGGAAATGTTTTTCCATCGAATTGGGTATTGGCGCCAGTGACGGAACCAAGATCCTGGGTAACGGTCTGGTCAGGCATTACTAATAATATTTCATCGATATTCTTAAAATCGTAGTCTGATTTAGCCGCGTTCATCGCATCTGAAATTAGGCCGTTGAAATTGGGGGTTTGGGACTTTAAATTGTAGGAAGCTGTGTTCGAATTGATCGCATAGACCTTCTCTGATGACACAAATTTCAGGGATAACTTGCCATAACTTTCGGTTTTATAAAACTGCGCTGCATTAGGTTCCTGGATGGTTTCATACTCTTTAATCGCTGCAGGATTGAGCGCGGCATCCAAGTACGATGCATATATAACTCCGATATTCAGAGTTCCTTGTGTCGACATCCATGAGGAGGAACGCTGGTATCCAAGATTTAAATCCTGGACCGATGAAGTGAGTTCACATTTTTGAGGACTTTGAAAGACGCTTTGCGAAGAGATGGAAGGGTCTGGGATTTGAATGGCAGCGACCGGCGGCCTTGCAACGCTGGGAGTAGCTAGGGCCTGAGTTTTACTTGGAGCAATATATTTTTTCCATACATTTAGTCGAGGATTCACGTTCGCGCAGATTAGCTTCTGGCCATTGAGGCTGGCTATTTGTTTAGCAGTGAAGCAGCTATTACCTACTTTAATCGGTTGCGCTATCCCCTGAGATGCACCTACGGGTGATGTCGAAAGCATGGCCAACGCAACAGAACCGATTGCGGCCATGAACCTCTTACTCATGCGGTTACCCGGTTACGCACCTAGCGAACTGAAACGCTCTCGATGGCGATTTTCTCCGCTGGAGTTCCATCGCTTCCGCCGCCAGCTACACCTTGGGTTGCTATCGCTTGCACGATGTTGAGGCCCTTGATGATGGTTCCCCAACGGGTATAACCCGGTGCCAAAGTCGTGTTCTGGTAAACCAAGAAGAACTGACTTCCATTTGAATTTGGTTGGCCTGTATTAGCCATCGCAACTATGCCAGCAGGATAGTTGTTGGCAGTTGCTGCAGGAAGATTCTCGTTGCCATACGTGAACGCTGGTCCGCCGGAGCCGCTCGCCGTTGGATCGCCACACTGCAATACGTATAGCCCGGCAGTAGTCAGACGATGGCAGAGTGAATTATTGAAGTATCCAGCTGTTGCAAGAGCTTGCATCACCTGAACGGTTACTGGTGCATCTTTACCGTCGGCTGCAATAACAATGTTTCCGCAGTTGGTGACAAGTGTGAAAGTCTTGTTTATGTAGGTGCGAGTTACCTTAGGAGTAGGGATCACTTTTGGTTGATGACCTACTGCTGTGGTTGCAGCGCAAACAACCTTGGAGGCATTTGTCGATGTAGAAGCATATGAAGGTGTGCCAACAAGACTGGCTGCGAGAGCGAGCACTGCGGCGATTGAAAGCATATTTTTGATCTTCATTTTTACTCCCACTCAATAGTTCCTGGCGGTTTGCTTGTAATGTCGAGTGTGACTCGATTTACTTCGCGGACCTCATTTGTAATGCGCGTTGAAATCTTCTCCAATACATCGTACGGGAGTCGACTCCAATCTGCAGTCATTGCATCTTCACTAGAGACAGGGCGTAAGACAATCGGATGTCCGTATGTGCGGCCATCTCCTTGCACTCCTACGCTTCGAACATCAGCGAGTAGCACGACTGGGCACTGCCAGATCTCTCGATCTAGACCAGCTAATTTTAATTCCTCGCGAGCGATCAAATCCGCTTTTCTTAAAATGCTAAGTCGATTCTCAGTTACGGCGCCAATGATTCGGATAGCCAAGCCTGGGCCTGGGAATGGCTGGCGCCAAACGATCTCGCCTGGAAGTCCAAGCTCTAGGCCTACTTCACGAACCTCATCTTTAAAAAGGGTACGAAGAGGCTCGATGAGCGTGAACTGAAGATCATCTGGGAGTCCACCTACATTGTGGTGTGACTTAATATTTGCGGTACCGGTACCTCCACCAGATTCGACAACGTCTGGGTAGAGCGTGCCTTGGACCAAGAAATCAACAGTTCCGCTTGCCGAAATTGTGCGAGCAGCTTCTTCAAATGTACGGATGAATTCGGTACCGATAATTTTGCGTTTTGTTTCAGGATCTGTCACATCAGTTAGTGCGTTAAGGAATTTCTCACGCACATCCACAACCATCAAATCAACGCCGGTTGCTGCGACATAATCTTTTTCGACCTGAACTGCTTCGCCTTCACGCAGTAGGCCATGATCCACAAAGACGCAGGTGAGTTGAGAGCCGATTGCTTTCTGCACAATCGCTGCAGCAACAGCTGAATCCACACCACCGGAGAGACCGCAGATAACGCGTTTGTCCCCTACTCGAGCACGGATCTTTGCTACTTCTGTTGCAACAATATTTTCACTCGTCCATGTTGGGTTACATCCAACGATATCTACGAGCCATCGACGCAAAATCTCTTGGCCATGTTCTGAGTGCAAAACTTCTGGATGCCACTGAACTCCAGCCAGAGTTGCATCCGCATTTTCGTAGGCAACGATCGGAGTATCTTCAGTGCGTGCTGTCGATGTAAATCCGGCAGGAACTTCCGTAACAGAATCACCGTGACTCATCCACACGCGGAACTCATTATCTAGCCCTGCAAATAATTTTGACTCGACTCTCTGCGTAGCAGTGGTGCGTCCAAACTCGGATTTACCAGTCTGGCTGACAACTCCACCGAGTGCAGCTGCCATAGCCTGAAAGCCATAACAAATTCCGAAAGTCGGAATCTTGTGATCAAAGATCGTTGGATCGAGTGTTGGCGCACCAGGCTCGTAAACGCTTGATGGTCCGCCAGAAAGAATGATGGCCTTTGGTTTCTTAGCGATCATCTCCGCCACGGGCATCGATGACGGAACTATTTCCGAATACACATTAGCCTGACGAACGCGACGCGCAATCAACTGTGCGTATTGAGCACCAAAATCTACGACAAGAACAAGATCACTCATTACTGAACGACGATCTCAACGCGTTGGAATTCTTTAAGGTTCTCATAACCAGATGTAGCCATCGCGCGACGAAGCGCTCCGAAGAGATTCATAGAGCCATCTGCAGTGTGCGACGGACCAGTAAGAATTTCCTCAAGTGAGCCAACGGTTCCCACGTGAACGCGATTGCCGCGAGGCAACTCTGCGTGGTGCGCTTCACTGCCCCAGTGCCAGCCCTTGCCTGGTGCTTCTACTGCGCGAGCAAGTGGTGATCCCATCATCACAGCATCTGCGCCACATGCAATCGCCTTGGCGATATCTCCACTGTGACCAACAGAGCCGTCGGCAATGACATGGACATAACGTCCCCCAGATTCATCCATGTAGTCGCGACGTGCTGATGCAACTTCTGCAACTGCAGATGCCATAGGGACTGCAATGCCAAGAACTGTACGAGTTGTGTGAGCAGCTCCACCACCAAACCCAACGAGAACTCCAGCAGCACCGGCACGCATCAAGTGCAGCGCACCTGAAGCCGTTGCACATCCTCCAACGATGACCGGAACATCGAGTTCGTAGATAAATTTCTTTAAGTTCAGCGGCTCTGTCTTACTCGAGACATGCTCGGCGCTTACAGTCGTTCCGCGAATAACAAAGAGATCTACCCCTGCTGAAACGACAAGCTTGTGGAGTTCTGCTGTGCGCTGCGGAGAGAGAGCTGCTGCAACAGTGACACCAGCTGCGCGAATCTCAGCGATACGCTCTTTAATCAAGCTCTCTTGAATAGGCGCTGAGTAAAGCTCTTGCATGCGACGAATCGCTTGCTCTTGTGGCAATGATGCAATTTCGCCAAGTTGGATACGTGGGTCTTCATGACGAGTCCATAGCCCTTCAAGATCAAGGACTCCTACTCCGCCAAGCTTGCCGATCGCGATCGCAGTCTCAGGGGAGACCACAGAATCCATTGGCGCTGCAAGCATGGGAAGTGCAAACTTGTAGGCATCGATCTGCCATTGAATAGAGACTTCTTCTGGGTCGCGTGTGCGACGACTTGGAACAATTGCAATGTCATCAAATGAGTATGCGGTACGTGCGCGCTTACCTGGGCCGATTTCGATCTCGTTCATTTCCTACCTACTTTCCGCCACGATAATTGGGCGCATCTGCAACATCAAGAATGTCATGTGGATGGCTCTCATGAAGACCAGCCGCTGTAATTTGAATAAGTTGTCCGCGAGTTTGAAGATCAGAAATTGTCGCTGCTCCTGCATAACCCATTCCGGAGCGAAGTCCGCCAACAAGTTGGTGAAGAACTGTGGCGACCGGTCCGCTGTACGCAACCTTGCCTTCGATTCCTTCTGGAACTAACTTGTCTTCTGCAAGGACATCGTCTTGCATGTAGCGATCTTTGGAGTATGACTTTTGCTCACCGCGAGATTGCATCGCACCAAGTGAACCCATTCCGCGATAGCCCTTGAATTTGCGACCATTGATCTCAATCAGGTC
>Ga0214171_1000034_pt1 | contig 52073 bp, 52 predicted proteins | sample TroBogEpilimnion_40_FD_153009 | JGI IMG/M metagenome (GOLD analysis project Ga0214171, IMG submission 153009) | Freshwater microbial communities from Trout Bog Lake, WI - 02JUL2007 epilimnion | ecosystem: Environmental > Aquatic > Freshwater > Lake > Epilimnion/Euphotic zone | place: Trout Bog... | reverse complement strand
GTACAACGTTCCAGTTGAAATTGCTTACACACTGATTCCTTTTATCATCGTTGCTGGACTCTTTTATTACACAGCCCGCGATGAATCTAGAATCACCAAGGTAGATACCTACGCGACCGCGCCGCACAACATCGCAGTAAATGCGCAGCAATGGTCGTGGCAGTTCACGTACGATGATGCTGGAACAGCCCCACAAGACACGGTTACAGGAACTCCGGCTCAACCACCAGTTCTCTATATGCCATTGGGTCAAAAGGTTCTCTTCACAATCACATCATCAGATGTAGACCACGGTTTTTGGATTCCTGACTTTATGACACAAATTCAGGCGTTGCCTGGAGTAACAAACCACTTGGAGTTTGCCGCAACAAAACTTGGAACATATCCAGGTCGTTGCAACATTCTCTGTGGACGCAATCACTCTCAAATGTTGTTCACTGTCAAGGTGGTTACACCTGATCAGTATCAGTCATACATCAACACACTTAAGGCGGCTGCATAATGACTACATTCGCAGAACCACAGATCGTTACCTCACAGGGCTTTGTACAGCCGAAGGCAAAGAGCGCCAGCAAGGGTCGACTCTTTGTTAAGTGGGTAACCTCTACCGACCACAAGACAATCGGTTACCTCTACCTCTCGACATCTTTCATCTGGTTCCTTGTAGCCGGAGTGCTTGCCCTTATGTTGCGCGCTGAGCTTGCTCGACCAGGACTTCAGTTCATGTCTACAGAGCAGTACAACCAGATATTCACAATGCATGGAACGCTCATGCTGCTTATGTTTGCAACGCCACTCTTTGTTGGATTTGCGAACGTGATTATGCCTCTGCAGATTGGTGCAGCCGACGTTGCATTCCCACGTTTGAACATGCTTTCTTACTGGCTCTATCTTTTCGGTGGCCTTATGGCTTTCGGTGGATTCTTAAGCCCGGGAGGAGCTGCTTCATTCGGTTGGACTGCATATGCACCTCTTGCAAACTCTCAGTACTCACCAGGTATTGGTGGAGATCTTTGGGTTATCGGTCTTGCTATCTCAGGTCTTGGAACAATTCTTGGTGGAGTTAACTTTGTAACAACAATTCTCACCATGCGTGCACCAGGCATGACAATGTTCCGCATGTCGATCTTTAGCTGGAACGTTCTCTTAACGTCTATCTTGGTTCTTCTTGCCTTCCCACCGTTGGCAGCAGCACTGCTTGGTTTGGAATCAGACAGAATTTTTGGCTCACATCTATTTGATCCATCTAATGGTGGTGCAATGTTGTGGCAGCACCTCTTCTGGTTCTTTGGACATCCAGAGGTGTATATCTTGGCTCTTCCATTCTTTGGAATCGCTTCGGAGATCCTGCCAGTCTTTAGTCGTAAGCCGATCTTTGGTTACAAAGGTTTGATTGCAGCGACTATCGGAATTGCGGCCCTCTCTGTAGCTGTATGGGCTCACCACATGTTCGCGAGTGGGCAGGTATTGCTTCCATTCTTCTCGTTCATGACCTTCTTGATTGGCGTACCTACCGGTGTTAAGTTCTTTAACTGGATCGGCACAATGTGGCGCGGTGCAGTTACATTTGAAACACCTATGCTCTTCATTCTCGGATTCTTGGTGACATTCCTCTTCGGAGGTTTGACCGGAATTATTTTGGCAAGCCCACCTATGGACTTCGCTGTTTCAGCGTCATACTTTGTCGTCGCTCACTTCCATTACGTTCTCTTCGGAACAGTGGTGTTCGCGATGTTTGGTGGTTTCTACTTCTGGTGGCCAAAGATGACAGGACATATGCTCAATGAGCGCCTAGGAAAGATCCACTTCTGGACTCTCTTCTTCGGTTTCCACCTGACCTTCTTGGTACAGCACTGGCTTGGAATTAAGGGAATGCCACGTCGCTACGCGGATTACCTAGCTTCCGACGGCTTTACGACTCTTAATACGGTCTCAACCATCGGCTCGTTCCTGCTAGCTATGTCTATGTTGCCATTCATGCTCAATGTTTGGATCAGCCGCAAGTCCCCAAAGGTCACCGTTGATGATCCTTGGGGTTATGGCGCATCGTTGGAGTGGGCGACTTCTTGTCCGCCTCCTCGCCATAACTTCTTGTCGATGCCACGTATCCGCTCTGAGCGTCCCGCGTTTGATCTCCACTACCCAGATATCCACACGGAAGGCCACTAAGTGAAAACCGCTTATAGACTCTTTATTGGATTATCTGTCTTCTACGCAATAACGGCCGTAGTTTATTGGGCTGTTGGTGGAGACCCTCTGGGTATCACCGGTATTACTCTGGCCTCCTGCTTTGCTTCATTGGTCGGGTTTTACATCTGGTACATGTCGGGTCGCATGCCGGTCCTGCCTGAGGATAATCTCGAGGGTGAGATTGCAGATTCTGCTGGCGAACTCGGCTTCTATTCGCCGCACTCCTGGTGGCCATTGCCACTCGGACTATCGATCTGCGCAGCAGGTCTAGGACTCGTCCTTGGCTGGTGGCTGACCGTTATCGGCGTAGGTGCGCTCTTTATCTCGGTTCTTGGCTTCGTCCTTGAATATGAGAGCCCTGAAGTAGCAGCGGCAGGTAAGCACTAGTAAGTGGTGCTGGCCTAAAAAACCATTGAGAAGCCCCCGAGCTTGGAGAATATCCGAGACCGGGGGCTTTCTTATTCAGTCGTGCGTTAGGCGAGCGTAGCTAGAGCGCTCAGCGCATCGCCCTCAACGCGCATCGTTGTCCATTCATCCATCGCTATGGCGCCTAAACCCTTATAGAAATCGATTGATGGAAGATTCCAATCTAAAACCCACCACTGGAATCGATGATAGCCACGCTGAATGCAGATTTTGGCTAGGTGGATAAGTAGTGCTCTCCCGTAACCCAATCCACGGTAATGGGGGAGCACGAAGAGGTCTTCAAGATAGATACCATGAGTCCCTGTCCATGTTGAGTAGTTGAGGAACCAGATAGCGAAGCCGGCTATCTCCCCATTCTCGACTTCTACGAAGTCGCAGAAGACTGCAGGGTTCTCGCTAAAGAACGCGGCCTCAAGCTGAGCCTGAGTAGCCATAGCAAGTTCTGGAGCCTTCTCATAGAGCGCTAGCTCCTTAATAAGTATGGCGATCGTGCCTACCTCATCAATCCGAGCAGATCTAATCTTCATAACGAGATCCTATCTTTGAAATCTTGTGGTGCAGCAAAGTGCATGCAGAGTAAAAAACCCCAGTCAATGGATTCGACTGGGGTTTTTGATTACTTGTACTTAGTGGTGGCTATCGCCAAGTTCTTTGAGTTCACTCAAAGTTGCGGCAGGAACTTGCACGTTATGTGCTTCATTCATGCGCTTACGTAGCTTGCCCTTCCAACCGACGAGCGCTTCCTCTGGGAGAGGCGCAGGTAGGGCATCGGGTTGTTGATGCTGAGTGAGTGTCCACTTGCGAGCATCTGAAATTGGTTCATGGACTTCGATCATTTCACCACTAGGCAACATGACCAAACGTCCTGTTTCGCGTCCATGGAGAACGAGGTCGCGATCTGCACGCTGTAGCGATAGGCAGACACGTTTTGTAATAATGAAAACAATCGGTGGAACTGTGAATAGTCCAATTCGAGTGAACCACATGATTCCATTGATCGTTAGGTGGAAGTGGGTAGCAATAATATCGTTACCACCGTTTGCCAGTGCGATCACCATGAAGGCGATAGACATAGCACCGAGAGCTGTGCGGTTAGGTACGTTACGTGGACGATCCAACAAGTGATGTTCGCGGTGATCGCCAGTAATCCATGCTTCGATAAATGGATAGAAGGTCATACCGACGAAGATCAAACCTGGCAGAACCAAACTTGGAAGCAAGATGTTCCACGAAATTGTGTGACCGAGCCAATGTGTCTCAAGTGGAGGAGCCATACGGACAAGACCGTCCAGCCAACCCATGTACCAGTCAGGCTGAGAGCCTGCGGAGATCTGTCCCGGTGTGTATGGACCGTAGAGCCAAATTGGGTTGATTGATGCGACTGCGCCTAGGAACGCGGTAACGCCGAAGACGATGAAGAAGAATCCGCCAGCTTTAGCCATATAAACAGGCATCAATGGGTATCCAACGACATTTGATTCCTTGCGGCCAGGACCAGGGAACTGGGTGTGCTTCTGGTACCAGACCATCATGAGGTGCACGGTGATAAGCGCCAAAAACAACGCTGGCAGAAGCAAGATATGCACCATATAAACGCGAGGAATAAATGAAGTTCCAGGGAATGGTCCACCGAAGGCGAAGAAGGCAAGGTATGAGCCAACAACGGGAATAGCTTGCAAGATAGCTTCAGCAATACGAATACCTGTACCTGAAAGAAGATCGTCAGGAAGTGAGTATCCAAGGAAGCCCTCGATAATTCCGAAGGTGAGTAGTCCAATACCGATCAACCAGTTGGTCTCACGTGGTTTACGGAAAGCACCAGTGAAGAAAACGCGGAAGAGGTGAACGACGATTGCCACCATAAAGATCAGAGCGGCCCAGTGATGAATCTGGCGCATAAGTAAACCGCCGCGAACATCGAAAGAGAGGTGGAGTGTCGACGCGTAGGCAGCTGACATGCTCACACCTGAAAGCGGGGTGTATGCACCTTGATAAACGACATCTCGCTGAGATGGATCAAACCAGAATGTCAGAAATGTTCCGGAGAGCAACAAGATGACAAATGAATACAGACATACTTCGCCAAGCATGAATGACCAGTGATCAGGGAAGATCTTGTTGAGATTCTTCTTCAGATAACCGGCTGAACCAAGGCGGTCGTCTGCATAATTTGCGGCACCAGCTGCAAGTTTTCCAGTGCGAGTTGTAGGTGCAGTTTTCTTATCAGCCATTTTTTGAGTTCCGTTCCCAGAAGCTTGGTCCGATTGGGACAGTGAATGGTTGCTTTGCTACCAAATATCCATTTGCGTCAACCGTGATAGCAAGTTGTGGAAGTGGGCGAGCAGCAGGTCCGAAGATCACCTTTGCCGCGCGTGTCACGTCGAATGTTGATTGGTGGCAAGGGCAGAGCAGGTGATGAGTCTGCTGTTCATACAGCGCTACAGCGCAGCCCATATGAGTACAGATTTTTGAGAACGCGATGATGCCGTTATAGGTCCAAGAAAGACGCTCTGGATCGAGGTTGAAATCTTCAGGACGAAGGCGAATCAAAAGCACCGCATCTTTACCGATGTTTTCAAGGGTGCGCTCGGTGCCAGCTGGTAGCTCTGGAAGAACTTGAGCAACAGCTCCTACTTCTAGATCCTCAGGGCGAATAGGAGTATTTGCAGGATCGAGCATGAGTCGAGTTCCGGCAGTCCAGTCCGTTGTATCCAAATACTTTCCAGGCATTGGGCCTAGATCGCGCAAAAGAACGAGTGGGGATAGTCCCACAAGACCCAAAGCCAATCCAAGCGTGCGCTTAATAAGTGGGCGACGTGCGATTCCAGTCTCTTCGACGCGATTTTCGACAGTCTTTGATAAAGCGTCACGATCTTCATTAGAAGAACGAAATTCGTGACGTTCTTGAACTTGTTCAACATCGGGCATCAGTTTCTTCGCCCATTGAATGGCGCCTAGTCCGATTGTGAGGGTGGCCAATGTGAGGCCCAATCCAATGCACGCCTGCTGGACGTTGGTGCTACCAAGAATTGGAATGTAGAGGTAAACCTGTGGGTGCACCCAAATGTAGGAAGCAATAGTTCCTACTGTTCCGACAGCAGATAACAAGAAAAGTATGGCTACTTGTTGTTCTGCCCGCTTTGCAGCCTTTGGATCTGTGTCAGCTTTGCGATGAAGATGCTCTGGTAGGCCAGGATCTTCGAAACGTTCGATCTGTGTGCTCATATTATTTCGCCTTCAGTGCGAGCCATGTAGATACTCCAATGAGTAAACCAATAGCGAGTGTCCATGCGACCAGTCCTTCAGTGAAAGGGCCGACGCGGCCGAGTGATGCGCCGCCTTGATTCTGTTCATGGTTAGCATTTTGCAACCAAGAAATAATGCTCAACTTTTCTTGTGGAGTAATTGTGGCGTCTGTGAACTTAGGCATTGACTGTGGGCCAGTGACCATAGCTTCATAAACATACTTTGGCTCTACACCCATAAGTGATGGTGCGTACTTTCCATTTGTGAGTGCGCCACCTTGGCCAGCGAAGTTGTGACACATTGCGCAGTTAGTTCTAAAGAGTTGACCGCCTTGAGCAATATTTCCATCCCGCTCCCAATTCAAATTCTCATTTGTCACTGAAGCAGGTCCAGGTGCGAGAGAAGAGATATAGGCAGCTAGAGCCGCTGTTTGCGCTGGGTCATAGAGAGGCTTCTTCTGCATAGCTTGCATGCTCATATCGGCCATTGGCATACGGCCAGTTCCGACCTGGAAATCAACAGCAGCTCCGCCGACACCAATAAGTGATGGAGCGATAGAACCGCCTTCGGCATTAAGGCCGTGACAGGAAGAACAACCACGCAAGAAGATCGCCTTGCCTTGTGAGACGAGGGGAGAAGTTGCACTTGTTGGTGTCTGTTGCGCACTTGGAAGTGCGGATGCAACACCGAAAGCGGTTCCGATTGTGAACAGTGCAGCCACAACCAGGATTGGACCAGCGATGCGTTTGCGACGTAGAGCTGGAATCTTCTTCATTCTTTTCTTCATATTCATAATTGTCATCGATCCGCTTCTACTTAATCAGATAAATCGTCGAGAAGAGAGCAATCCACACAATGTCAACGAAGTGCCAGTAGTACGAAACTACGATGGCTGTCGTCGCTTGTGAATGTCCAAACTTCTTAGCTTTGTTAACACGAATAAGAACGATCAAGAAAGCGATTAAGCCGCCTGTTACGTGCATTCCGTGGAAGCCTGTAGCGAGATAGAAAATCGAACCATAGGCGCGAGATGAGAGCGAAAGACCTTCGCGAACCAAGTTTGCATACTCATAAATCTGGCCACCAATAAAGAAGGCACCCATGAGGAATGTAAGCGCAAACCATTCGCGCATTCCCCACTTGGAAAACTTCCAAATTGAACCTGTACGACGAGCTTGGAATCGCTCTGCAGCGAAAACTCCAAACTGACAGGTCACTGAAGAGAGAACGAGGACTGTTGTATTGATCGAAGCAAACTTCACGTTCAACATTCCTGTGGATTCAAGCCAGATCTTTGGGCCTTGAACCGCGCGCGTCGTGAAATACATCGCGAAGAGCGCTGCGAAGAACATCAACTCAGAAGAGAGCCAGACGATCGTTCCAACCGCGACAATATTCGGGCGGTTGCTTTTAGCTGGAGCATCAAGTGTGGTCACAGGGGGATTATTCCCGATTTCACACGATTTTCCCTACTTAGAGGGGTATGGGTCAGGGGTAATAGCGGGTGAGACTTGTCACGCGTGGATAGGATCTGGCTATGAGTGAAAAGGTAGCCTCCTGGGCCTCAATTATCGCAATCCTCGCAGATGGAGAGGAGCTCTCTCCTGATCTGGCCCGTTGGGCCATGAATGAGATTTTGCAGGATCAGGCGACCAAGGACGAGATCAAATCCTTCCTGCTCGGCGTCCAGGCAAAGGGGGAAAGCCCTGCTGAAGTTCAGGCCTTCCTGGACGTCATGTTCGCCCATAGCGCCCCAATCTCCATTTCGGGCAGGGCGGTCGACCCGGTCGGTACTGGTGGGGACGGTGCAAACACCATCAATATCTCAAGTACGGCAGCGATCATTGCAGCTGCTGCGGGAGCCAAGGTAATCAAGCATGGAGCTCGCGCAGCCTCTTCTACCTCTGGAGCGGCTGATCTGCTAGAAGCGCTAGGCGTAAATATCGATCTCGATGGCCAGGCTGTAGCTGCCTGCTTTGACGAACTGGGAATTGGCTTCTGCTTCGCCCCCAAATTCCATCCTGCCATGCGTTTTGCTGCCCCGGCCCGCAAGGAGCTCGGACAAGCCTCGGTCTTCAATATTTTGGGCCCCCTGGCCAACCCCGCCAAGCCTCGTGCCATGGCTCTCGGTGTTGCAAAGGAGCGAGTGCTTCCGCTCATGGCGAAGGTTCTTCTCGATCGTGGTACCGAAGGCTTCCTTTTTCGAGGGGATGATGGACTGGACGAGATCACGCTGACAACTACCAGCACAATCATTCAAGTCTCGCCCGGCGGCTTGAAGGAGGAGCGTTTTGATCCCCGGGATCTAGGAATTGACTATGCACCTATTTCAGCGATTACTGGTGGCGATGCTCGCCATAACGCAGATGTCACGCTTGGAATACTGCGTGGCGAGAGATCACCCGCTCGTGACGCGGTTCTTCTGAATGCAGCAGCGACGGTGGCTGCCTATGACGGAAAGTTTGATGCATCCGTGAGTGATCAGATCCAGGCAGGCTATAAAGCAGCCTCTGAAGCGATCGATTCAGGTAAGGCCATCGCTCTCCTTGAACAATGGATTGAACTCACTCAATCACTGAAAAGTTAGAAAGTAAGTCTCGGCAAGGAAACTCCTATTTTCTCTTCTTCGCTAAGTGCTCTTTTAATTCTCCATATGTCGAAAGTCCGTGCGAACCAGCACGCTCGAATAGTCGGTGCATGACTTCAACGGTAGTTTGCGCATCATCAAGTGCCCGGTGATTGGGTATGACTACTGTTCCAAAGTAGTGCGCCAGTGTTCCTAATTTGAAATTCATCACTTCGTCACGTGAAACTAAAGATCGGGCGAGTTTGACCGTATCCATGACCTCAAAGTCCGGCCAAGGTAGATCAATCTCAACGCTCGCACTCTTAAGAAAGCCGACGTCGAATGGTGCATTGTGCGCTACCAGCACGCACTGATTGTGGGGTGTGCAAAACTCGAAGAAATCGGGGAGCGCCTCATCAATGACGGGGGCGTTTGCCAACATCATTTCGGTAATTCCGGTCAGTTCCGTTATGAAAGCGGGGATAGGCGTCAGGGGGTTGACGAAGGACTTGAATTCTCCGAGCACTTCGCCACCACGGACCTTAACGGCGCCGATTTCAGTGATGCCTGCTCCAGTTTGTGGGCTTGCGCCTGTTGTCTCGAGGTCGACAACGACAAAGGTTGTATCTCGCAGATCAGTGTTATCTATCATGGAAGCCACGAAATAACTCTAAGCCCCACTAGTGACAATCCCTAGCGCAGATCAATGATTAACGAGAGAATGAGTATGTGAGTATTCAAGGAGCGCCGTCTGGTTGGCTAGAAGATCACTTTGCTGAGGGCGCAGACAATAAAGATGTGGGCATAGTTTTTGTTCACGGATTCACGGGAAGCCCCGCGGCCATGCGTCCCTGGGCGGATTTTATGAATTCACGTGGTTACACCGTGAGCGTCCCGCGTCTGCCAGGTCATGGCACCCAATGGGAAGACCTCAACAGAGTCCAATGGCAGGAATGGCCAGAGCGCGTGCAGCAAGAGATTGATCGCCTGCGTGAGAGCTGTGCGAAGGTATTTCTCTGTGGTCTTTCGATGGGTGGCGGAACAACTCTTAATGTCGCCTCTAAAAACAATGTAGCAGGAATCATTTTGGTCAATCCAATGATTCATATTGCAGGCCTGCCAGCGCAAATCGCTATCAAATTCGCACCACTGATTGCGTTATTCAGGAAAGGCTTGGCATCGGTCGCCGATGACGTAAAAGCGCAAGATGTCACTGAATGGGGTTATGACGTTTTGCCAACTCTGGGGGTCGTGCAACTCAATCACTTATTGAAAGCGACACGATCTACTCTTGCACAGGTTCAAGCACCAACTTTGCTATTTCATAGCCTAGAAGACCATGTACTTCCCGTTTCCAATACGGAGATCATCATGGCCGAAATTGGAAGTACGTATAAGAGCCGTAGAGAACTGCTCAATAGTTACCATGTCGCTACCTTAGATAACGATGCACCAGAAATTTTTAACGAATCACTAGAGCATATAAAGCGATGGAGCTAAAAAATGACACAGAAAATATCGATTCCTGAAACTGATTTAGTGGTTCATCCATTGTGCTTAGGTGGCAATGTCTTCGGTTGGTCTGCTGATGAGGTGCAATCTTTTGCCGTTCTTGACGCTTATGTAGAGGCTGGTGGAAATTTCATTGATACAGCCGATGTCTACTCCGAATGGAAGCCTGGGAATAAGGGCGGGGAATCTGAGACCATCATCGGCAATTGGATGAAATCGCGAGGCAATCGCTCGGAAATAGTCATCGCCACCAAAGTCGCGAAATTGTCGACTCGTCCTGGCTTATCTCCGGAAAACATCAGCGGAGCTTTAGAGGATTCATTACGCAGACTACAAACGGATTACATCGATCTCTATTACTCTCATGAAGACGACGCGAAGACTCCTCTGGAGCAGACACTGCTGCGCTATACCGAACTAATCTCAAAAGGAAAAATTCGCTACATCGGCGCATCTCAACATACTGGAGCGAGACTTGTGGAAGCACTCGAGCTTTCTAAGCGAGATGGATACGCCTCCTATGTTGCGTTGCAGGATCAGTACAACCTTGTGGAACGAAATCCTTTCGAGTCAGAACAAGAGGAAGTAGTTCGCTCTTACGGAATCTCAGCTATCCCATTTTTCGGTTTGGCCAAAGGATTTTTAAGCGGTAAATACCGCCCCGGAATCGCTGTTGACTCTGTCCGTGCTGACGGAGTGGTCTCTTACCAAAATGAGAAAGGCTGGGCTCTCGTAGAACTGTTAGATCAACTCTCGCGAAAGTATGGCTGCTCTATAAGTGCAATTTCACTCGCATGGTTGCGCGCCAATCCAGCGGTGAGCACACCAATTGCAAGTGCGCGCACTGTAGAACAACTTCGTGAAATTGTTCAGATAGTCGAACTAGAGGATGCTGATATTGATGCGCTGGATCGAGCGTCTGCTTGATTCATTTACTCGAAGCGTTTCCGGCATTTGCGGCTACCGCCCTCTTGCTGGCGATGGTCCCGGGTCAAGGTGTTGCAATGATCTTGCGCCAGTCCTTATTGGGAGGTCGTGAGGCGGCATTTTTCTCCGTCTTTGGGAACTCAACGGGTTTGATCGTATGGGGAGCCCTCTCGGCGGTTGGCCTATCGGCGATATTTGCCGAGAGTCACCTTGCATTTTCGATTCTTAAATATGTGGGTGTCGCGTTTCTTATTGGACTAGCAATACAGACTCTCTTCCAACTTCGAAATGAGTACGGAAAATTCAATCTTACGGATAAGGCCAAGACCGAGAAGATCGCAGCCTACAGACTGGGCCTTTTAACAAACCTCACTAACGTGAAGGCCGCTGTATTCGCTGTTGCGTTCATTCCCCAATTTGTTCCGAAAAATTTCTCACTTGAATGGGGGATACTCATACTGGCTTGTGTTCAGGCATGTGTCTCATTTAGTTGGTACACGGTTCTGATCTTGGCAGTACACAAGTCTGCTCGTATTCTCCAGCGTCCACGGGTTCGCAAAACTTTGACTGCTATCTCCGCGCTGGGAATTATCGTTTTGGCTGTTGGTCTCCTTCTTTCAAGTCCTAGATAACCCAGGTAACCCAGATAGCCTAGATAAGAGGTTCACATAATGAGAGTTAAAGAGAATCAGAAGATACTTGCCGTAGTCGCCGACTTTTTCTGTATCTTACTTTTTGTCGCAATTGGTCGACATGCTCACAAACATGGAATCACCTTCGGCGGAATAGTGTCGACGCTATGGCCGTTTTTCACTGGCCTACTCTGTGGCTGGTTATTGCTGACATGGACACGAATGCGGTTCGAAAAGATCTCAAGTGGGTATGTTGTGGTTGTTTCGACCGTCTTTGTGGGAATGCTCTTGCGAGTAATTTCTGGCCAAGGTACGGCGTTTAGCTTCATTTGCGTGGCATTGATTTTCTTGTCGCTCTTATTGCTCGGATGGCGACTTGCCTTTGAGGCCGTAAGAAGAGGGAAGTAGCTACTACTTAGATAGACGCACAATGGTGGGTGATGCTTGGTGGACGATACTGGGATCGAACCAGTGACCCCCACAATGTCAATGTGGTGCTCTACCGCTGAGCCAATCGTCCAAGTGAGCGGTTAGGCGCTCGGTGTTACGGTGATTACTTAATTTCTTACGAACGAGAGAATCTTACACCCGTCCGAAGTCATCTTCGACACGGACAATGTCATCTTCACCGAAGTAGCTGCCTGTCTGGACCTCAACGAAGAGGAGCTCTTGCGATCCGACGTTTGATATCCGATGAAGCGCACGAATTGGGACGTCTACGCTATCTCCTGCAGAGACAAGGCGCACGACGCCATCGAGTGTCACCTCGCCCTGGCCATAAACAATGAACCAGTGCTCAGCTCGTTTTTCATGCTTTTGGTAAGAAAGTCGTTGGCCAGGTGAAACCCAAATCTTCTTTACTTTGTGGGTTAGGGAATCATCAATGATTTCATAGCGGCCCCAAGGCCGTATCGATTCATCGCTCACTCTCAGATCCTATCCCGAGAGGCATGCAAATTATCCTTACTCTCTCATTGGTTTGAATGGGTTTGCGCATAAATTGCGGCACCGATTACGCCAGAATCTTGTCCTAAGTGAGCAGCCAGGATTGTTATGTCTCCGAGAAAACCGGTCAAAGCAGCCTGCTCGCGAAGATAGGCGCGAAGGGGGTTGAGATAGATATTTCCAGCGAAGGAGACACCGCCACCAATGACCACTGTGTGAACATCCGCAATCATCATGGCATTTATGAGCCCACTCGCAAGAGCTCTCGCGCCGTCGTCAATAGCCTTGATTGCCAACGGATCGTTGTTGGTGGCGCTTTGAGCAAGAGCTTGAAAGTCATTTCCTCCACGCCAGCCTTGTGAGATTGCAGCTTCGACCATCTTTGGGCCTCGGGCGAATTCTTCGAGGCAGCCGCGCCGCCCACACTCGCATATGCGTGGTGAATCAAATGAGATTGTGTGGTGGCCTATGAGCCCTGCGTTTCCAGATTCACCCTGATGCACCTTTCCATCAATCACAAGCCCACCACCGATGCCAGTTGAAACAACGACACCCAACATATGTCGGTGACCCACTCCGGCACCTACGGTGTATTCAGCTAAAGCTAGTGCGGTGCAGTCACCCAGGAGTGCAACTGACCTTCCTGGAAATATCTCTTGGAGAAATTGTGCGATAGGGAAGTTGCGCCATTGCACAATGTTGACTGGCGAGATAGTCCCTTGAACTACGTTGATAGGACCTGCTGCAGCTACTCCGATGTGCGTGATCTCATCATGAATAAATGATTGCAGTGCACCTTTGAGATCTTGGGCTAAATCTTGCGTACCTTGAGAGGCGACAATCGCGCGTTTGTGAATATCCAATTGCGAATCTAATAGTGCGATAGCAATTTTTGTTGCGCCAATATCTAGCGCCAATATGCTCATGAATTGAGCCTAGTTTGTTCCGAAGCTCTGTGGGATAGGAATTCGATAAGAGTTCCGCAAGAAGTGGTAAAAAAGATGGAGGTCGGAACGGGATTTGAACCCGTGTGGCAGGATTTGCAGTCCTGAGCCTCGCCTCTCGGCCATCCGACCTTGCTTGGTAAGTCACATAAAAAATCAGTTATAGGTGCTGCTCTTGCGTTCAACAGAGCGGACGACCGGGTTCGAACCGGCGACCTGAACCTTGGCAAGGTTCCGCGCTACCAACTGCGCTACGTCCGCATTTTTACCCAATTGGGTAAGCACCAAATCTATCGCATCCCCTGGCTAAGTGCCAAAGTGGATAGGCGGTGGCCTGGGATTGTCAGAAATCCCACTTCTGCAATCGGGGATTGGATAGGCTAGTGAAATGGCCCAGATAAATATCGTTGTCAACGGACAAGCTCGCCTTGTCGAAGCTGACATACGCCCAACACATATTTTCGCCGATGACCCAACTGTGGTCGTTGCTCGAATTAATGGGGAAATTCGCGACCTCTGGACCGAAATTTTTGAAGGCGATCAGATCGAAGCAATCACTATTGGATCGCCAGATGGCCTCAACATACTGCGTCACTCAACCGCTCACGTATTAGCCCAGGCTGTCCAGGAAGTCTTTCCAGAGACAAAGCTAGGTATCGGACCCCCGATTACCGATGGCTTCTACTATGACTTTGATCCCGAGCGCCCCTTTACTCCGGAAGATCTTGAAAAACTTGAATCAGCAATGCGCAAGATTGTTAAGTCAGGACAACGTTTCAGAAGACGCGTAGTCACCGAAGCTGAAGCACGTACTGAATTAGCCGCAGAACCTTACAAATGTGAATTAATTGGCATTAAAGGCTCTGATGATGAGTCAAGCGTAGAAGTAGGCGGCTCAGAGCTCACAATCTATGACAATCTGGGTCGCGATGGTCAGCCCGTATGGAAGGACCTCTGCCGCGGTCCACACCTGCCTTCGACTAAATTGATACCAGCTTTCAAACTGATGAGATCAGCTGGTGCGTATTGGCGCGGATCCGAAAAAAATCCAATGCTTCAACGAATTTACGGCACGGCTTGGCCTTCACAAGAAGAGCTCGATTCTTACCTCACTCTGTTGGCCGAGGCAGAAAAACGTGATCACCGTCGTTTGGGAGCAGAGCTTGACCTATTCTCATTTCCAGAAGAGGTGGGAAGTGGACTTGCTGTATTTCATCCAAAGGGCGGCATTATTCGTCGCGCAATGGAAGATTATTCTCGCCGTCGCCACGAAGAAGAGGGATATCAATTTGTATATTCACCTCACCTAACAAAAGCAGCTCTCTTTGAAACTTCTGGCCACCTTGACTGGTACTCCGAAGGTATGTACCCACCAATGGTGATGGATGAAGAACTTCATGCTGATGGCACGGTTAAACGTCAAGGCCAGAAGTACTACATGAAACCGATGAACTGTCCGTTTCACAATCTGATTTACAAATCAGGCAGTCGTTCATATCGCGAGCTTCCGTTGCGTCTCTTCGAATTCGGCACCGTGTATCGCTATGAGAAGTCTGGCGTAATTCATGGCCTCACTCGTGCTCGCGGTTTCACACAAGATGATGCGCATATTTACTGCACAAAGGATCAGATGATGGGGGAGTTGGATTCACTTCTAACTTTTGTACTAAATCTGCTTCGCGATTATGGTTTAGATGATTTCTATCTGGAACTCTCGACTCGCAATCCTGCTAAGTCCGTTGGTTCAGATGAAGATTGGGCTGCTGCCACAGAGGCGCTACGACAAGCAGCAAGCAAACAGAACCTTGAGCTAGTTTTGGATCCAGAAGGAGCGGCGTTCTACGGACCTAAGATTTCTGTCCAAGCGAAAGATGCGATTGGTCGTACCTGGCAGATGTCTACCATTCAGGTGGATTTCCAACTACCTCAGCGCTTTGATCTCGAATACCAATCCAATGATGGTTCGCGTCAACAACCGGTGATGATTCACCGAGCGCTTTTTGGTTCGATCGAACGATTCTTTGGAGTTCTCACCGAGCATTATGCGGGAGCATTCCCACCGTGGTTGGCGCCTGTTCAAGTTCGTGGCATTCCGGTTGCAGAAGCTTTCACTCCGTATCTCCAGGATGTAGCTGCGCAAATGCGAAAGCAAGGCATTCGCGTCGATGTAGATACTTCCGACGATCGCATGCAGAAGAAAGTTCGCAACGCACAACTGGAGAAGATTCCATTCATGATGATCGCTGGTGAAGAAGATCAAGCAGCTGGTGCTGTTTCGTTCCGTTACCGCAACGGCGAACAGAAGAACGGCTTGCCGATCGCCGATGCGATAGCCGAAATTCTCGCTTCGATCACCAGTCGTTCTCAGATTTAAACCCGATAGAGATGGAATCTCTCGAAGGTGGAGCAGGTATGCCAGATCGTTGGGGCAGACTCTGGGCGCCACATCGCATGGACTACCTGTCTGGAGAGAACCGACCTTTGCCTGGCAATGATGTACCTTGCCCATTTTGCCGCGTGCCCTCGCTCAGTGATGAGGAGGGACTAATCGTTGCTCGTGGCGCTACGGCATACGTGGTGATGAATCTTTACCCATATAACGCAGGACATCTGCTGGTGTGTGCTTACCGACATGTCGCAGATCTGACAGATCTGAGCGCTGAGGAACGCAATGAGATCGGTGAATTAACCGTGCACTCGATGCAGGTTTTGCGCAAAGTAAGTGGCGCCAAGGGGTTCAACCTCGGAATGAATCAAGGCGCCATCTCTGGTGCTGGAATTGCTGAGCACATCCACCAGCACGTAGTGCCTCGCTGGTCTGGAGATGCAAATTTCATGCCGATTATTGGGCAGACAAAAGTATTGCCAGTTCTCTTGCAGACCACGCGTAAAGATTTAGCGGATAACTGGAACCTGGTTTAGATAGCCCTTTATTTCGGCAACCCCAATAGGAGTTCCTTCCACCCAGGGCAGTGCAGGAAATAGAAGCCCCGCCTCAAAACTATCTTCACCAGCATCTTCGAGTTGTTCTAGGTATTCCTCTCGAAACTCCTGGACAAGTTCGATGTGTTCTGGATCTGCTGGTTGCGTCACGTTCGTTCCAGATGTGTAATCGTGGATTAACAGTGATTGGAGCTCGATCAGCGCTACTGGCGAGCCATCATCACCGTGAAGAACTAGATAGGGAGTAACTACTGGGTCGAGCATTTTGGAGGCAATCGTGGTCATATCCTCGAAGTCAATGTCGCTTGATGCCAGTTCCGTGATCACTACGATCGAAGGGATGTAGAGCTCTCGGGAAAGTCGCCAGGAGGCGATGTCGGCGCTGACTATTCCATCCGTTGCACTCACGATAAATATGGCTCCGTCGGCAACCTCCAACTCAATACTTTGGATGCTGAGGGCATGGGCCAAGGCCGCAGAATTCTTGCCAATTATCGAAATTTTTGGAGAATTGCTCTCATTAATTAGGTGCCTCACGGCTGCAAAGCCTACGATGTAATGGTGCTACAAAGTTCAATCAAAGCCCCGGTGACACGTTTTATTACTCCGCTCTGCCGTGGCCTGCTGCGCTTAGGTGTAAGCGCCAATATCGTCAGTGCTCTCGGCGGAATCGGATCCACCCTGGCCGCAATTTTCTTTTTCAGTTATGGCCACTATTTCTGGGGAATGGTCGTCTGCGTATTTTTCGTCCTCTTTGATCTCTTGGATGGAACTATTGCGCGCCTGTCACCGACCGGTGGTTCGCGATGGGGAGCGTTGCTTGATTCGACGTTAGACCGAGTGACCGACTCGGCTGTTCTGGGTTCTGTGGCGTATCACCTGAGCAAGAGTTCTGATCGACTAGTTCCAGTACTTCTTACAGCACTTGTCACAGGAACTCTCGTTTCTTACATTAAGGCTCGCGCTGAAGGCCTAGGGATTGAATGCAGCGGTGGGTTTGCAGAGCGAACAGAGCGACTATTGATCATTTTCTTTGCAATAGGTTTTGCGGGTCTCGGAACACCTTATGCCTTGGCAATCGGATTCTGGGTCTTAGCGATAGTTAGTACTTACACAGTCTTTGAAAGATTAATTATTGTCTATCGAGCCACGCGCATATCTAGGGTTTAACTGGTGAAACCTAAGCTCACCTACTTGGCATATGCCCTCGCTTGGAGCGCGCTTCGTTACATGCCGGCACCGATGGCTTATTCGCTTATGCAGTTCGCAGCTGATCGAGTGACCAAGTCCAACGTTGCGGGAGTCGTTCGTCTCCGCAAAAATTATGCACGCGTCCATCCAGAATATTCCGAATCGCAATTAGAGGCTGCCGTTAAGGCTGGTATGCGTTCTTACTTGCGATATTGGTGTGACACTTTTCGTCTGCCATCGTGGAGCGATAAGAGAATTATCTCTTCAGTGACGGTAACGAATGAAGAGTTTTTACGCGAACCTTTGGCGGCGGGTCTAGGCTGCATTGTCTCCCTCCCGCATGCAGGCAATTGGGACCACGCAGGTGCGTATTTTTGTAAAACAGGAGCACCGGTAGTAACCGTTGCTGAGCATCTAGAGCCTGAAAAACTCTTTCGGAAATTCGTCAGTTATAGGGAATCACTGGGCATGGAAGTTCTCGATGCCAGTTCTCGTTCGTTAGCAATGCTCTCTCAACGTCTACGTGCAAATCGCTTAGTTGCTCTCGTTGCAGATCGCGATCTCTCAAGAAGTGGAGTGAACGTTGAATTCTGCGGGGGGCCTGCGCGAATGCCAGGTGGACCCGCTCTCTTGTCGATTCAGACGGGTGCGCCATTGATTACAGCTTTTGTTAGCTATACCCCCAGCGGTTTGCATATTCATTTCGACGAGGCGATTCCTGTTCCCGAAGAAGGAAGTACTTCGGAAAAAGTGGCAATGATGATTCAGGAGACTGCACGCAGGCTTGAGGCGCATCTGAAAGAGAACATCATTGACTGGCATATGCTTCAGAGAATTTGGGTGGATGGTGATTTCGTTGAGCGGTGATACACGTCCTTTGAAAATTGGAATCGTCTGCCCTTATGGCTGGGATATACCTGGAGGAGTTCAGGTGCATGTAAAAGAACTTGCAGAGCATTTTATTGCGGCAGGTCACCAAGTTTCTGTAATCGCTCCAGTAAGTGATGAGAGCGCATCACTTGAGCCCTGGTTGGTTAGCGCGGGAAGGCCAGTATCAATTCCATTCAATGGATCTGTCGCACGAGTTCTTTTTGGGCCCATCGCAGCCTCTCGAGTGCGTCAATGGATAGCCGCGGGTGAGTTCGATGTTCTTCATCTGCACGAACCTGGAATTCCATCGCTCTCCTTACTTGCATGCTGGTCAGCCGAAGGTCCAATGGTGGGAACTTTCCATGCATCGACTCCACGGATGAGGGCGATAGCTGCCGCCGGAGGTCTGATTGAACCGATGATTGAAAAACTTGGGGCGCGAATAGCGGTAAGCGAGATGGCTCACGAAACTATGACCTCTCTCTATGGGACCTCCGCGGTGATCATCCCTAATGGGATTGACTACTCGCACTATGCATTTGGGCGCACAGATATTGAGCAACGACTTTCATCTACTCTGAAGATTGGATTCCTCGGCCGTTTTGAAGAAGAGCGCAAAGGGCTACCGCTATTACTCAAAGCGCTACCTGCAATTATTAAGCGCAATCCACGAGTTGAATTGCTCGTTGCAGGCCCTGGGGATAGCTCAAAAATCTCTTCTTCCCTCGATCCGGCAATTGGAAAACATGTAAAGTTTCTTGGACGACTGTCTCATCAAGAAAAGGCCGAGTTCTTGCAATCTCTTCACCTCTATGTTGCTCCCAACACGGGTGGAGAGTCTTTCGGAATCATCATTGCAGAGGCAATGGCTGCAGGTGCTGCTGTTATAGCAAGTGACATCCCAGCGTTTCGTGCTTTACTCGACGACGGCACTAATGGATTGCTCTTTAAGAACGAAGATCCAGCTTCGCTCGCACAGGCTATTAATACCTTGGCGGGCAATCACGAAGAGCTCGCACAACTCTCACAATCTGGCATGGAGGCAGCTCTCCAATATGACTGGGATACAGTCGCTTCAAGAATTCTGAGCGTCTATGAATCTGCAATGGCTGGGCACGGAAAAGTCGGTATTGGTAGCGAGAGCGCTTCATGGAAGAGGGGTCGTTAAATGTACATTCTGCTCATTGTTCTCATTGTTGTGCTATTCGCTTGGTATCTCTCATTTTCGGCATCACGTTTGGATCGATTACATCACCGTGTGGAAACATCCTGGGAGCATCTCGATGCCTTATTGCAACGTAGAGCAGCTTTAGCTCTTGAAATTTCGCATCTTTGCGAACTCGACCCTGCGACGGAATTTCTACTCACTGAGTCCGCTTATGTCAGTCGCGAGGATTCAATCTCCGATCGCAGCGATGCAGAACGCTCGCTCTCAGAATCCATGAGCTTCCTAAAGTCTGCGGCAGCTAGTGGAGAAGTGAATATTCCCTTTCCACTCCTTGAAGAGTTGACCACCCTCACCGAGAAGATCACATTTGCCATCTCAATTCACCTAGAAGCCGTGACATCGGTTGAGAAGATGCGCTCACGCTTCATCTACAAATTTTTCCGACTAGCAGGTCGAGCCAAGTTGCCTATTCGTTATTCTTTTGAAGAGGATGTGATCAAGTGATGAAATCAAAGACGGTACGAATCTTTACATGTGGATTCGTCGGTGTTCTATGCTTGGCATCGCTGACATCGTGTGGAGTCGGAGGTTCTAGTAAATCTTCATCTGCTAACTCCGAGTCAGGGCAGTCGGGCACAACATCTGGAGCTAATGCGCTGACAGGCATGCCAGGGGTTAACGGACCAGTACTCTTTGTGAAAGTTGACGATACGCCGCCGGCCCATCCACAAGTTGGCCTCAATAGCGCTGATGTCGTGTATATCGAGCAAGTAGAAGGTGGGCTGACTCGTCTAGCTGCCGTATTTTCTAACGCGCTACCTCCAAAAATTGGCCCTGTGCGCTCTGCAAGAATTAGTGATATTGATCTTATGGCCCAATATGGCCGCGCAGCCTTGGCATTTAGCGGAGCACAGACTCTGTTTCTCCCGGTGTTAGATGCTGCAAATATCGAAGATGTTGGTGCTGACCACGAACCATCGAGTATTTATTCACGTGATACCACTCGAGTTGCTCCCACAAACATGTTGGTCGATCCCAAAGCGCTACTTAATAAATCAATCAATGTAGAAGGCAGAAAGATTGCAACTGCTCAATCAGTAGGTTGGCAATTTGGTTCTCTTCCAGCTGGCGGTACACCGATTACAGGGGTATCTCTCAAGTGGCCAAGTTCGCGTTACGGGGCCACCTGGTCTAGCGATCAATCACGCTGGCTCCTGAGCTACGAAGGAAAACCAGATCTTGATAGTGATGGGATTCAACTGGGCTCACCGACGTTGGTCATCCAAGAGGTGAGTATTACTAACTCGATCTATCATGATCACTTGGGTAACTACACACCATTTAGTAATACTGTTGGCTCTGGCACCGGATACCTCCTTCGAGATGGTCGCGAGTTCCCAATCATGTGGAGCCGCCCAACTCCGACTTCGCCAACTACGTGGACTCTTGCAAATGGTTCGCAGGCATATTTCCACCCTGGGCAGGTGTGGGTGGCGCTCACGGATTCCCAACCGACATTTACACCTGTGGCGACTGCCAGCACGCCTGCGCCTGCGAGCACGAGTTCCAAGTAGGTTCCCCGCCTTCTTGGAAGTAGACTTCGCCCCACGTATTAAACATTTGACATGAATTTCTGATCGAGGAGCGACCATGACTCAAGACCACACAAAGACAACCGGCACAGGACGCGTTAAGCGCGGTATGGCCGAGATGCTTAAGGGTGGCGTCATCATGGATGTCGTCAATGTCGAGCAAGCGAAGATTGCAGAAGATGCTGGCGCCGTTGCAGTGATGGCTCTCGAGCGAGTGCCTGCTGACATTCGCGCGCAAGGCGGAGTAGCTCGCATGTCTGATCCAGATATGATCGAAAAGATTCAAGCAGCTGTCTCAATCCCAGTGATGGCTAAGGTCCGCATCGGACATTTCGTTGAGGCGCAGATTCTTGAGTCACTCGGTGTTGATTACATCGATGAGTCAGAAGTTCTGACCCCTGCTGATTTTGAAAACCATATCTCTAAGTGGGATTTCACAGTTCCATTTGTTTGTGGAGCAACGAACCTCGGTGAGGCCCTGCGCCGTATCAACGAAGGTGCCGCAATGATTCGCTCCAAGGGCGAAGCTGGTACCGGCGATGTTTCTAATGCGACAACACACATGCGCAAAATTTCTCAGGAGATTCGTCGCCTCACATCGATGCGCGAAGACGAACTTTATGTAGCTGCTAAAGAACTTCAAGCTCCTTACGAGCTGGTGAAGGAAGTGGCGCAGACTGGCAAACTTCCAGTTGTTCTTTTCACCGCGGGTGGAATCGCAACTCCAGCTGATGCAGCGATGATGATGCAATTGGGCGCAGATGGCGTCTTCGTCGGATCTGGCATTTTCAAATCTGGAAATCCTGCAGCTCGTGCTGCTGCTTGCGTAAAGGCTGTCACCTACTACACCGATGCAAAGGTCCTTGCTGATGTATCTCGCGGATTAGGTGAAGCAATGGTTGGAATCAACGTTGCTGACATTCCAGTTCCTCATCGCTTGGCAGAACGCGGCTGGTAATAGTTTGAAAGTTGGTGTTCTCGCCCTTCAAGGTGATTTCAGAGAGCATCTCGCCTCACTAGAAGCATGTGGTGCAGATGCATCTTTAGTTCGCACCTACGAGGAAATTAGCGGGGTAGAGGCCCTGGTCATCCCGGGCGGGGAATCGACCACAATCTACAAGTTGGCTAAGAATTTTGACCTGCTTGAGCTTATTCGCGAGAAGATCAAAGGCGGCATGCCGACCTATGGCTCATGCGCGGGCATGATCTTGGTTGCCGACAAAATTCTGGACCCTGCATCAGGTCAAGAGACTTTTGGCGGTATAGAGATGACCGTCCGCCGCAACGCTTTCGGGCGCCAAATCGACAGCTTTGAAGTTGATCTGGATATCAAAGGTATCGAGGCGCCACCGGTGAGCGCCGTATTTATACGTGCGCCATGGGTGGATTCGCTCTCACCCCGTGTCGAAGTTTTGGCTTCTGTAGAAATTGATGGAGAATTGCACCCAGTTGCGGTCCGTCAAGGGTCGGTACTTGCTACGTCGTTTCATCCAGAGATCACCTCGGATAACCGAATACACAAGTTCTTCCTCGAGGAGATCGCAAAAGCTATCTAGAGTATTACAGGTGTTGCTCCTAAATAAGGGGCTCGCGTAGCAGAGATGTGGCGCGAATATATATTCAGAACTAGGTTGGTGATTGACATGTCAGGCCATTCCAAATGGGCAACGACGAAGCATAAGAAAGCTGTCATTGATTCCCGTCGCGCAAAGAATTTTGCCAAATTAATTAAAGCGATCGAAATTGCAGCACGTAATGGCGGCGCAGACATTGATGGAAACCCAACCCTGTTTGATGCAATCGCAAAAGCTAAAAAGAATTCGATGCCTGCCGATAATATTGAGCGAGCCGTAAAGCGTGGTGCCGGTCTCGAATCCGGTGGCGCCGATTGGCAAACCATCATGTATGAGGGCTACGCACCTGGTGGCGTTGCACTGATGATTGAATGTCTCACTGATTCTCGCAATCGTGCAGCCGCCGAAGTCCGTGTCGCCGTCACTCGCAATGGTGGCTCGATGGCTGATCCAGGTTCGGTGTCTTACATGTTTAATCGCAAAGGTGTTGTTATCGTCAATAAGGCAGCCGGCGTAACGGAGGACTCACTCCTAGAAGTTGTTTTGGATGCAGGTGCTGAAGAAGTGAACGATATGGGCGAATCATTTGAGATCGTCTCTGAAGCAAGTGATCTTGTTGCAGTGCGCACAGCTCTTCAAAATGCAGGTATTGACTATGAGTCTGCGGACACCTCCTTCCTCCCATCACTCTCAGTGCCTCTCGACGCAGAGACAGCGACCAAGGTTTTCAATCTGATAGATGCGATTGAAGAACTCGATGACGTTCAGAATGTCTACGGCAACTTTGACGTTTCCGATGAGGTAATGGCCAGTATTACCGAGTAATTGGCGCTCCAAGCAATACACTCGCTGTCATGAGAGTGCTTGGAGTTGACCCAGGACTTACGCGTTGCGGCGTGGGTGTTGTCGAGAATAGCTCCCCGCAAGGGTCACAAGTGCTTACTATGGTTGGAGTTGGTGTGATTCAAACTGACCCAGCAGCGTCGCTGGAACATCGACTTCTCGAATTAGAGACAGAGTTAAAGTCATGGATTGAAAAAACTTCTCCTGATGTTATTGCGGTTGAAAGAGTTTTTTCTCAACTCAATGTGAGAACTGCAATGGCGACCGGCCAGGCAGCAGGCGTTGCTCTTCTCCTAGCTGCTAAAGCAGGAATTCCGGTTGTAATGCACACTCCTACTCAAGTGAAAGCAGCCGTCACTGGTTCAGGTAGAGCTGACAAGAAACAAATCGCACTGATGGTGCAAAAATTATTACGCCTAAGTGAAATCCCTAAGCCAGTGGATAGTACCGATGCGCTAGCCCTTGCAATTTGCCACCATTGGCGCGGAAGTGCAGATAACAAGTTAGCCCTTGCTGCTGCTAACGAGAGGAAACGTATTTCTCTTCTCAAAAAGGTGGCGTCCTCATGATTGCTTCACTTACTGGATCTGTCCAAAGTATCGGAACCTCCTCGCTCGTGATTGATGTAGGGGGAGTGGGCTATCTTGTATTTGCCAATTCTCGGGTTCTTGCTGGCGCTCAGATTGGTGCGGCGATAACGGTTGCGACGACTCTGGTGGTCCGTGAAGATGCTTTGACGTTATACGGATTTGAGTCGATGCAATCTCGAGAATTTTTTGAATTACTCCAAAGCGTGTCAGGAATAGGTCCGAAAGTTGCTCAATCCGCACTTGCTGTCTATGACCCCGCAGAACTTACACACGCCATCGCACACGAAGACGCCGCTTCTCTAGAGCGCATTCCGGGCCTAGGCAAGAAAGGCGCACAACGAGTTGTTTTAGAGCTAAAAGATAAGGTTGCGGGCTTTGCCTCTATTTCAGCGAAACCTAATCGTTCCGCCCAACCATGGCGCGATCAGTTGCTACTCGCGCTCGTTGGACTTGGATTCAGTGCTCGCGATGCGAATGCGCGAATCGACCTTGTTGCACATGATGTAAACGATCCAGCCAGTACTCCACTATCAGACCTGCTTCGTGCAGCGTTAGCATCTGGAGCGCACTCATGAGTGAATTTTTAATGGACTCAGGTGCCGATGAGAATGAAAGAGTTTCCGAGTTAGCGCTTCGCCCAAAGAGTCTCAAGGATTTTATCGGGCAAGAGCGCGTCGCCGGTCAGATTGATCTTTTGTTAAGCGCTGCACGTGCACGAAAGTCTCCGGCAGATCACATTCTGCTTTCTGGTCCACCAGGATTGGGAAAGACAACTCTTGCAATGATTATTGCAAGTGAGATGAATGCACCGATCAGAATTACCAGCGGTCCGGCTATTCAACATGCTGGAGACCTTGCTGCAATTCTCTCCTCATTGGTCGAGGGGGAGATCCTCTTCCTCGATGAGATTCATCGTATGTCTAGACCGGCAGAAGAAATGCTCTACCTAGCAATGGAGGATTTTCGAGTAGATGTGATTGTTGGAAAAGGAGCGGGAGCAACTGCTATCCCACTCAACCTGCCACATTTCACGTTGGTTGGTGCCACAACTCGCGCCGGACTATTACCAAGTCCACTCCGCGATCGATTCGGATTTACGGCGCAACTAGATTTCTATGAGGATGAAGACCTTGGAACCATTGTTTCTAGAAGTGCTTCACTCCTAGAAGTTCCCATCGATAAGGGGGCTGTCGAGGAGTTAGGTTCCCGCTCTCGCGGAACGCCTCGAGTAGCTAATCGATTACTTCGACGAGTGCGGGATTATGCACAAGTCCATGGGCAAGGAATTGTCACCCGAGAAATCGCGCAGGCCGCGCTCACTATGTATGAGGTGGATCAGGTGGGACTTGATCGACTAGATAAGGCCCTTTTAGATATTTTAATACGAAGGTTTAATGGTGGTCCCGTGGGCATCTCAACACTGGCTATGAGCGTGGGCGAAGAGGCTGAAACCATCGAATCCTTAGCTGAGCCTTTCCTGGTGCGCATGGGCTTTATCGCTCGCACGCCTCGGGGTCGAGTGGCAACTTCCGCAGGATGGGCTCACTTGGGGCTCAAGCAACCCGCCCAAGCACCCGGGATTTTCGACATGCCCGTCCTTGATGCCTAGACTTGCGCCTTATGTCTGCCAACATTTCTAAGTCAGTTAAGGCGCCCGGTAAGCCGGGACGCACAGTCGCCATTTTGTTCGTGGTCTTATTAGCCTTCTCCGCTCTGGCGTTTTTCCAGAACGACAAGGTAAAGCTAGGACTCGACCTGCGCGGCGGTACCAGCGTTACCCTCACACCAAAAGCTGGCGAGCAAGTGACTACAGCAGCGATCAATACTGCGGTCTCGATTATTCGTGAACGCGTTAACTCACTTGGTGTTTCTGAAAGCACGGTCTCGGCTCAAGGCACAGGTGCCAATCAGCAGATTGTTATCTCGGTCCCCGGAATTACTGGTCAAGCTGTTGTGAATGAAGTTGGTCAAACTGCTGAACTCCGATTCCGCCAGGTGCTTGCATCAGGTGCAGGTAACGCGACAACAAGCGCGGTTAACTCCGTAACAACAACGACTAAAAATAAGAGTGGTGTCGTAACCAAGAGCGCACCAGTTGCAACGCTCCCAGCCGGAGTTACAGCCGCACTGAATGCGCAATTCGCAGCGCTAGATTGCACCAAAGCAAGTAACCGTCTAGGTGGCAGTGTTGATGCACCAAGTGCACCACTCGTAACGTGCGATCAAACAGGTGCAACAAAATACATTTTGGCCCCAGCCCAAGTACTTGGATCAGATATCAAAGGTGCTTCAGCATCTCTTGATCAGACTTCAGGAAATGGTTGGCAGGTCCTCCTAGATTTCGATGGAAACGGAACTACTAAGTTCGGTAACCTCACCAAGTCTGTAACGTCACTTGCAGCTCCACAGAATGAAGTGGCAATTGTTCTTGATGGACTAGTTGTAGAGGCGCCGCGCATTATTCAGGCGATCACTGCAGGCAATGCGCAGATCACCGGAAACTTCACTCAGGCGACCGCTTCTACTTTGGCCAATAACCTCAAGTTCGGCGCACTCCCACTTTCATTTGATCGTGGCGATGTACAGCAAGTTTCACCAACTCTTGGTGCCAACCAATTACACGACGGCCTCCTAGCTGGCGCCATCGGTTTGCTTCTCGTAATTTTGTATTCGGTCCTTTACTACCGCGGACTAGGCCTTGTAAGCGTAGGTTCTCTCGCAGTTGCCGGAGGTACTACCTACCTTCTCTTCTTGCTCCTCGGTAAGTGGATCGGTTTCACCCTCTCTCTAGCGGGTATCGCTGGAGCGATTGTGTCTATCGGTATTACGGCTGACTCCTTCATTGTTTATTTTGAACGTTTGAGGGATGAAGTTCGCGAGGGTCGCACTTTGCGTACTGCTGTGGAAACAGGTTGGTCACGCGCTCGTCGCACAATCATCGTTGCTGACTTCGTATCGTTAATCGCATCTGCAGTTCTCTACTTCTTCGCTGTTGGCGATGTACGAGGCTTTGCGTTCACACTCGGTCTCACGACTTTTGTCGACCTATTTGTTGTCTTCTTCTTCACAAAGCCATTGGTGAGTGCGCTCTCCAAAGTTAAGTTCTACTCCAACGGTCATCGACTCTCTGGCTTCTCAGCTAAGAGCCTGGGCGTTGTCACCGGAAAGGATGCGCAATAAATGTCACGTCTATCTGGAATGGGTGGTCGTCTATATCGAGGCGAGAAATCTTTCAACATCATTGCCAATCGTCGTCGTTGGTATGCGCTCTCGATGCTCGTCATCATTGTCTCTGGTGTCGCACTTGGCGTTCGCGGACTGCACCTAGGCATTGAATTCAAGGGTGGATCCCAATTCACTCTGACCGCTCCTAATGCCACCGTCGTTGAAGGACAAAATGCGGTGAGTGCTGCTGGAATCACCTCTGAATCAATTGTCCAGAAAATCGGTGTAAATAAACTCGAAGTCACAACCGGTGTTCTTACTAACGATCAGAACAATGCTGTTGAGAATTCCCTTTCAAAGACCTTCAATGTGGCGGTTCCAAATATCAACGTAATGAGCATCGGTCCTTCATGGGGTAGAGATATCTCCCATAAGGCTATCGATGGATTAATCGGATTCTTGGTCTGCGTCATGCTCTATCTAGCACTGGCTTTCGAACCAAAGATGGCTGCAGCTGCAATCATCGCCGTGCTGCACGACGTCTTCATCACTGTAGGTATTTATGCCTTGATCGGTTTTGATGTCACTCCAGCAACGGTCATTGGTTTCCTAACAATTCTTGGCTACTCGCTCTATGACACCGTTGTCGTCTTCGACAAGGTCCGAGAGAACACGCGCTCAATTACTGCCTCTGGCCGAATGACCTACTCTCAGGCTGCCAACCTGGCCGTTAATCAGACACTCGTACGTTCTTTCAACACGTCATTGATTGCGCTGCTCCCAGTAGCGTCAATTCTCTTCGTTGGTGCTGGTCTATTGGGAGCGGGAACTCTCAAGGATCTCTCTTTGGCCCTCTTTATCGGTCTTGCTACCGGTACTTACTCGTCTATCTTCGTAGCGACGCCAATCCTTGCGACACTTCGCGAGCGTGAGCCTGCAATGAAGTCACTTTCCAAGCGAGTTGCTCAACGAGGCAACGTTGGTGCTAATCCGCTCGCAGGAGAGCATCAGGTTGAAGTTCCTGGAGTGATTACATCTACTCACTCGAAAGAAGGACGCGAGCGTGGCCCTCGCAATCAACCAAAAAGAAAGACTCACCGCAAGTAACGGCACGTAATATTGCAACTGCATGAGTATTAAGAGAGAGGGGCCAGCATGGATACATTGCTGGCCCCTCTTGTTGATCTGCTGGCTAAAAGTTCGTCAGAATTGGATCTGGGTGCAATAGAGGCTGCATATATCGTTGCTCGAGATGCTCATGAAGGGCAGCTACGCAAAAGTGGTGAACCGTACATCACTCATCCAGTTGCTGTTACAGAGATTCTCGCAACTTTGGGAATGGATCAATCAACTCTGATCGCATCTTTGCTCCACGACACAGTTGAAGATACCCAGTACACACTTGACCAAATTCGAACTGACTTTGGAGATGAAGTAGCGCAGTTAGTTGACGGGGTAACGAAACTCGACAAGCTCACCTACGGTCCATCTGCCGAAGCAGAAACGCTGCGCAAAATGGTCGTGGCTATGTCAAAAGATATTCGAGTTCTTGTCATCAAATTGGCGGATAGACTTCATAACGCACGTACGTGGGGATTTGTGAATCCCGAGAGTGCGACACGCAAGGCGCGCGAGACTCTGGATATCTATGCGCCTTTGGCACATAGATTAGGAATGAATGCGATTAAGTGGGAGCTAGAAGATCTCTCATTTAAAGTCTTGGAACCCAAGAAGTTTGAAGAGATTGAAAGGCTTGTTCAGGAACGTTCTCCACTTCGAGCGAAATTCTCCGAAGAAGTGACGGAGATGATTCACGCTGATCTGGCAGAAGAAGGAGTCAAAGCTACTGTCAAGGGTCGCCAAAAACATCTTTATTCGGTATTCCAAAAAATGGTTGTTCGCGGACGTGAGTTCAACGAGATTTACGATTTGGTCGGTATTCGAGTAATTGTTGACGATGTACGTGATTGCTATGCAGTTCTGGGATCTATCCATGCGCGTTGGAGCCCTATCCCAGGACGATTTAAAGATTACATCGCGATGCCCAAATTCAATCTCTATCAGTCATTGCACACCACCGTTATTGGACCCAATGGGAAGGCAGTCGAGATCCAGATTCGCACGACGGAAATGCATGCTCGCGCCGAATTCGGTATTGCAGCTCACTGGAAATACAAGCAAAAGGGTCCCGCTGCTGCTGAGAATGACCCCGGGGTTATGTGGCTCAAACAACTTCATGAGTGGCAGCAAGAGACAGAAGATGTCAGCGACTTTTTGGACACACTTCGGTACGACCTGCGCACCCCAGAAGTATTCGTCTTCACTCCAAAAGGCAGCGTGATTGCCTTGCCGGCTGGCTCAACACCAGTTGATTTCGCTTACGCAGTACACACAGAGGTTGGCAATAGATGTGTAGGGGCGAAGGTCAATGGCAAACTGATACCTCTCGAATCTGCACTTTCCAATGGTGATGTTATTGAAGTCGTAACCAACAAGAGTATTCATGCAGCGCCAAGTCGAGATTGGCTCAATTTCGTAAAGTCACCAAGAGCTCGCTCCAAAATCAAAGCCTGGTTCTCCAAAGAGCGAAAAGAAGAGGCGATTGAAGCAGGCCAAGAATCAATTGCTCGCCAGATGCGCAAAGCTGGGCTACCGCTACAGAAAATACTGGCGGGCCAAGCAATCTTGGAGCTCGCACACGATCTTCACTATCAAGATATAGAAGAGCTCTACGCCGCTGTTGGCAACGGTCATGTCTCAGCGCCATCTATCGTCGAAAAATTGGCCATATCTATTGGGGAAGTTGTCGAGGAGCACGATGAATCTCTCGATCATCTTTTCAAGCGTCCCACCGCCGCTAAGAGAAATTCTTCTGGAGTTGATGTTGAAGGAGTGGATGACGTCGTCGTTAAGCTAGCTCGCTGTTGTACTCCAGTACCTGGGGACGAAATTACTGGCTTTGTCACACGTGGCAGTGGGGTGAGCGTGCATCGACTAGATTGCATCAACATCAAAGATTTACGCGAAAATCAGGGGGATAGGATCGTAGGAGTTAAGTGGAATACTTCTGCAAAATCTTTGTTCTTGGTTAACATTCAAGTGGAAGCCCTTGACCGATCTGGTTTACTTTCCGATATTACTCGAACGCTTTCCGAGCAGCATGTGAATATTCTCAACGCTTCGGTCAGCACCTCGAAAGACCGTATTGCGATTTCACGTTTTACCTTTGAAATGGCAGACGCCCTCCACCTCGATGCAGTGCTTTCGGCTGTGCGTGGAGTAGAGGGCGTCTACGACGTTTACAGGATTACCAACAATTAATCTTTACTTGCCGGTTGTGAAATCTGCCAAACCTTTCTGAGCTTCTACAAGCCAGGCACGACGTGCTTCTGCAGCTTCACGCGCTTGCTTGGCTTTGGCAGTATTTCCAGCAGCGTCAGCCTTTGCAGCAGCTTTCTCGTAGCCTTCGATAGCATCTTGTAATCCCTGGACGACACTGCTCGCGTGAGCTATCGCGGTTGGATCGCTACGGCGAGCCTGTTCCTCATGGAGCGCATTGATCTCTGCCTCGATAGCATCAATGCGAGCTTCCAACGCAGCGCGCTTATTGCGATCAGTGATGCCAATTCGTCCCCACTTGTCCATAAGGTCATGGAATTCGCGACGAGCGGCCTTAACGTCCTTAACGGGAAGTAAAGCCTCAAAAGCAGGCATCATCTCTTCGCGCTTAGCCAAGTTGTTGACCATAGAGCCCTGGCGACGTTCAAGGTCAGCCTTCTTAGAGGTGAAGAACGCATCTTGAGCTGCTTTAAATTCATCCCACAGTTTGGTGTCTGTGCTCTTCTTGCCACGACCAGCTGCTTTCCATGCTTCCATCAATTCCTTGAAGCGATTAGCAGTTGCGATCCACTCTTTAGAAGTAGCAAGTTTCTTAGCCTCTTCGACAATCTGATTCTTTGTTTGAGCAACGACAGCACTTTGGCTCTCAAGTTGAGCGAAGTGAGTACGTCTGCGCTTATCAAATTTATTGCGAGCTGATGAGAAACGCTTCCAGAGTTCGGCATCGCTCTTCTTATCTAGACGAGCAGCAGCTTTCCATTCATCAAGAAGGACTTTAAGGCGATCGCCAGTGTTCTTCCATGATTCAGAGAGTGCGAGCGATTCTGCCTCTGCAACGAGCTTCTCCTTGTGCTCAGCCGCTTCCTTGCGCTTTGCCTCTTTGGCAGCGTTCTCGGCCTCCTTGCGAGCGTCATAGGCAGCACGATGTGTTTCGACAAGTTGTGGAATCTGTTCTACGGCGAGCGCAAGGGTCTTAAGGTCACCGACGCCATTAAGCGTAGATACTTGCTCGCGCAACTTCGCAACAGCGGCTTGTGCATCTTCTGGAACGAGTGCGCCAGATTTAATGCGAGCTGAAAGGAGTGCAACCTCAGAAGCTAGCGACTCAAATTTGCGGACGAAATAGGCAAGCGCCTCTTCGTTTGTCTTACCTGGGTATGAACCAACGGCACGTTCGCCTTCCGGTGTGATGACATAGACCGTTCCATCATCGGCAACTCGGCCAAATTTTGATGGATCACCGATCAGAGCAGATGCTGCAGATACTGGTGTTGTTGAGTTTTCCATGGTCTATCTCCTTCTGTTGCGCGTAAGCCTTGGACACTCCAAGGTTCCGTTGTGGGTTCATACGTTCATCGTGCTCTATTTGGCAGATCCAGCTAGTGGTTCTGCTGAAGAAGCAGATTTTATGCATGTTTTGGCAGGGGATAAAGGTACCCTTAAAGCCTTGGGTCCGAGAAGCCAGGAAGTCACGCCTTCGGCCCACTCAGGTGACAATTGAGGTGACAATCGGAGAAAGGTGGGCGTACAGGTGATTCTTGAGGTTATCGCTGCCGAGTACTTTGGAACCAATTGTTGGATTTTTGCCCAAGGCCCTGGCTCTGAGTGCATCATTGTTGATCCAGGTATGGCTATCCCGAACCTCGTACCTCAAATCGCCGATGTTTTGGGGAAGTACAAGCTCAAACCAATCGCGCAATTGCTCACTCATGGGCATTTAGATCATACATTTTCAGTAAAACCCCTTGATGATGGGTATGGGGTTCCCACCCTGATTCACACAATGGATCGACCCTACCTAGGTAACCCCCAAGGTCTCCTTACCCCTGATGGGATGATCGATTCGATCCTGCGCGAGATGGGTATCTCATCATTCGCTGAGCCAGCCATTGTGGATGAAGTGAGCGATGGTCAGCGATTAGAGATCGCGGGCTTTGGGATCAAAGTTCTCCATTCCCCAGGACATACCCCAGGGTCAACAATGTTTTTGGTTGATGATGAATTCCTCATCTCGGGCGACGTGCTCTTTGCTGGATCCATTGGAAGAACTGATCTTCTTCAAGGTTCCGACACAGCTATGCGTAAGACTTTAAAGAACGTAGTTTTGCCACTCGATGATGGTCTAAATGTGCTTCCTGGGCACGGTAAAGAAACTACAATCGGACGAGAAAGAAAGCAGAACCAATATCTGCAGGCTGATTATTTGAAGGGTGCATAAGTGGTGAAATTTCAGGCACCTAAAGGCGTGAGTGAGTACTTCCCTCCTCGATCAAATCACTTCGAATATATAAGAAACTCGATTATTGAGAGCGCGAAAAATTCGGGCTATGAACTGATGGAGCTGCCAGTCTTTGAAGACACTGAGCTTTTTGCACGCGGCGTTGGAGAGTCGACAGATGTCGTTCGCAAAGAGATGTACACCTTTGAAGATCGTGGTGGTCGTTCTATTACATTGCGTCCGGAAGGTACAGCAGGTGTAATGCGAGCTACGATCGAGCACAATCTTGATCGGGGCCAACTGCCTGTAAAAGTATTTTATTCAGGTGCTTTTTTTCGAGCCGAACGTCCACAAGCTGGGCGCTATAGGCAGTTTTACCAAGTTGGAATTGAAGCAATCGGATTGTCCGATCCTCTCATCGACGTCGAAGTTATCGCAGTAGCCGATCGGGCCTTCCGCCAATTAGGTCTAAGGAATTATCGCTTAGAAATTACATCACTTGGCGACGCTCTCACGCGTGCTAACTATCTTTCTGAGCTCCGTGCATATATTGCGACACTAGACCTTGATGAAGAAACGAAAGCTCGAGCCGAGATTAATCCACTGCGACTATTTGATGACAAACGTCCTGAGATTCGTTCAGCACTTGCCGCCGCTCCGATCCTTATGGAGTACTTAACTCCTGAAAGTGCTTCTGATTTTGAGGTTGTTAAAACCTCCCTTGAGGCTCTCAACATTCATTATGTTGTTAATAACCGAATGGTTCGTGGTCTGGACTATTACACAGGAACCGCATTTGAGTTTGTTCATGAAGGTTTGGGTGCCCAATCAGGAATTGGTGGCGGTGGCCGATATGACGGGCTGATGGCCCAACTAGGGGGTGCTTCACTTTCGGGTATCGGATTTGGACTTGGCGTAGATCGCATCTTGTTGGCCTGTGAAGCCGAAGGGCTTTCGATGCCGGAAGGCAGCGAGCTAGACCTATTCATCGTTCCACTCGGAACTGCGCCTGCTGCCTTAGTGATAGCCGAGGAGCTACGTGAACGCGGTCTGCGAGTAGGAATTTCCTACGGCGATCGAGCTCTCAAAGGTGGCATGAAGGCCGCTGACAAGAGCGGTGCTAGATACTCCATCGTATTGGGTGCAGATGAGCTCGCTTCTGGCGAAGTAGCACTCAAGGCGATGAAGAGTGGGGAGAGTCAATCGGTTACTCTTAGCCTTTTAGCCAATCATTTGATTGGGCTTACTGTTGATTTTGGAGATCATTCTTAATGTTGCGCACACATGATGCTGGGACGCTCACCAAGGCTAACGTTGGTCAAAAGGTAACTCTTGCTGGTTGGGTCGCAAGACGCCGCGATCACGGCGGAGTCGCTTTCATTGACTTACGAGATTCAAGTGGCGCAGTCCAGGTTGTTATCAAAGATGAAATTGCAGGTGCGCTTCGTGCCGAATGGTGCGTTCTGATTACTGGCATAGTCACCGCACGTCCTGCAGGAAATGAAAACGCAGCTATCGCAACTGGCGAGATTGAAATTGATTGTGAAAACCTAGAAGTTCTCAGCGAAGCTGCCGCGCTACCTTTTCCAGTTGATAGCGGCGACGTCGCGAACATCAGCGAAGAGATTCGTCTCAAGTACAGGTATCTAGACCTTCGCCGCGAAGGTCCTGCTAAGAATTTGCGACTGCGTTCAAAGGTGACCTCAGCGGTTCGAACAGTGATGGATCGCCTTGATTTCCATGAAATTGAAACACCATATCTGACACGATCTACTCCAGAAGGAGCCCGCGATTTCTTGGTTCCAGTCCGCCTACAACCAGGTAGCTGGTATGCACTGCCGCAATCTCCGCAACTGTTCAAACAACTTCTCATGGTTGCCGGCATGGAACGTTATTACCAGATCGCGCGCTGTTTCCGAGATGAAGATTTTCGTGCCGATCGTCAACCAGAATTCACACAACTCGATATCGAAATGTCATTCATTGACCAAGAAGATATCTTGCGCGTCTGTGAAGAGATCCTCGCCGATGTCTTCCAAAAAACTGTGAACTATACGATTCCTATGCCTATCCCACGTATGACATATCTGGATGCGATGCGTCGATATGGTTCGGATAAGCCCGATCTGCGTTTTGGTTACGAGTTAGTTGAGTGCAAAGAGTTCTTTGCAGATACAACCTTCCGAGTTTTTCAAGCTGACTATGTAGGCGCAGTTGTTATGCCTGGTGGAGCTGCATCACCACGTCGCGAACTTGATGCTTGGCAGGACTGGGCAAAGGCCCGCGGAGCCAAAGGTCTGGCATACATCCTCGTTCAAGAAGATGGAACTCTCGGCGGACCTGTAGCAAAGAATCTTTCTGAGAAAGAAGCAGCAAATATCGCTGCGCACTGCTCAGCAAAGCCAGGTGATGCAATCTTTTTTGCTGCTGGAAACAAAGTCTTGTCACAGAATCTGCTCGGTGCGGTGCGCCTAGAAATCGGTAAGCGCTGCAACCTCATAGCAGAGGGCACATGGGAGTTTGTGTGGATCGTAGATGCACCTATGTTTGAACTTGTCGATGCAGATAATCCTGCATCTGGTTGGACAGCAGTCCACCATCCCTTCACAGGTCCTAAGCCAGAATTCAAGGCGACTTTTGAAACCGATCCGCTCAATGCATTGGCTTACGCCTACGACATCGTCCTCAACGGAAATGAGATCGGCGGCGGATCTATTCGTATCCATGAACGAGATGTTCAAAAGCGTGTTTTCGATGTGATTGGCCTTACTCCAGAGGAAGCAAATAATAAGTTTGGCTTCTTGCTAGAAGCATTCAATTACGGCCCACCTCCACACGGTGGAATTGCTCTTGGTATGGATCGACTCTGCGCGCTACTTGCAGGAGCTGAATCAATCCGCGAAGTGATTGCATTCCCTAAGACCGCCAGTGGCGGCGATCCGCTGACTGGAGCCCCAACTCCAATCACCGCTGCGCAACGCAAGGAAGCCGGTGTGGATTTCGTTCCAGAAGTGAGCGAGAACATCGATACTCATGCGAGCAAGGCCTAATACGCTCACTTTTGATCTATTGATCGGGTAGGGTTTACCACATGGGTCCTGGAGGAATTGCAACGATCATCGCGGCTTTGGCTCTTTTGATCATTGCTTTGGCATTGGCATATTTCATTATCCGTGCTTCGCGCATCATGGATGAAGTCCAAAAGACCATTCAGAGCATTAATCGCATTGCAACAACAGCAGAGAATGTCACTGAGAAAATCGGGGGATTGGTTACCAATCTCAGTTCGATGAACTCGGGAGTATTCAAATTGATCTCATCGATCTCTTCTTTCATTCCAGGTCGAAAGAATACTGCGCCATTTACGAAGGAGCACGAGTAAGCAGGTGGAGTCCGCAGAAATCAGAGCGAGATGGTTGCGCTTTTTTGAGTCAGGCAACCCTCTTGGGCTAAGCCATACAGTTGTCCCTTCAGCATCTCTCATCGCTGATGATCCAAACCTTCTATTGGTCAATGCTGGAATGGTCCCGTTTAAGCCATTCTTCCTTGGTGAGGTCACACCACCGTATAACCGTGCAACGTCAGTGCAGAAGTGCGTGCGTACCCTTGATATTGATGAAGTTGGCAAGACTACTCGACATGCTTCCTTCTTTCAGATGTGCGGAAACTTCTCGTTCGGAGATTATTTTAAGGAGGGTGCAATCACTCTTGCTTGGGATCTATTAACCAAGCCAATCTCGGATGGCGGTTTTGGTTTTCCAGAATCTAAACTCTGGGTCACTGTCTTTCACAATGACGATGAAGCGGCCGATATCTGGCACAAGGTAGTAGGTGTCCCTAAGGAACGTATCCAGCGTCGCGGAATGGCAGATAATTTCTGGTCCATGGGTGTTGCTGGTCCATGTGGACCGTGCTCAGAGATCTACTTCGATCGCGGACCTGCCTATGGAAAAGAAGGTGGACCGGTAGCTGACGAAGATCGATATCTAGAAATTTGGAATCTTGTCTTCATGCAGAATATCCGCGCAGATGGCGGAACCAAGGATGACTATCCCATCATTGGTGAATTGCCTGCTAAGAACATTGATACCGGCCTTGGCCTGGAGCGAACAGCCGCACTCTTGCAGGGCGTCGAAAATATTTATGAGATCGACACAACGATGAAGATTTTGCAGGCCGCAAGCCAGCTCGCCGGAGTTTCGTATGGCAAAGATGTTAAGAGCGATGTCTCGCTACGTGTTGTGGCGGACCATGCACGAACCGCGATGATGCTCATCGGCGATGGAGTGCTTCCGGGCAACGAGGGTCGTGGCTACGTTCTACGTCGCATGATGCGTCGAACAATTCGTAATATGCGGATTCTGGGAGCGCCTGATCACAATCTTGCCGAACTTATTAAGGCTTCTATCGGGGCGATGGGTCCTCAGTATCCCGAACTCGAACACGATGCCAAGAGAATTCTGGCGGTTTCTGAGGCAGAAGAAGATTCGTTCTTAGCAACACTGAAGAGTGGTACAGCGATTTTCGATCTCGCATCGAGCGACGTCAAGAAGGCCAAGAGCACCACGCTTGCAGGAGATACTGTATTCAAGCTCCATGACACATATGGATTCCCATTTGATCTCACACTCGAAATGGCGAGCGAGCAAGGTTTAGCCGTTGATGAAGATGGCTTCCGCCGTCTCATGAAGGAACAGAAGGATCGCGCTAAAGCTGACGCAAAATCCAAGAAGAGTGGACATACCGATCTCTCGGAATATCGCAAGATTTTTGATGCTAAAGGCAAGAGCGAATTTATTGGTTATAAACACCTAGAAGGCGAAGCAAGAGTTGCTGGCCTGCTTGTCGACGGTCATAGCGTTTCTGAAGTTGCGGCTGGAGAAGTAGAAGTTGTTCTCACTCGCACACCGTTCTATGCAGAAGGTGGCGGACAGCTCGCTGATGGCGGAGTTCTTACGCTTGATAACGGAACAAAGATTCTGGTCGAAGACGTTCAATGTCCGGTACCTGGTCTATATGTTCACCGAGGTTCTCTGGTATCTGGTTCCATCAAGATTGATCAAGATGTATTTGCCAGCATCGACCAAGATCGTCGCAAAGCTATATCACGCGCTCACACTGCAACGCACATGGTTCACAAAGCTTTCCGTGAAGCGCTGGGTGAGAGTGCTACTCAAGCTGGATCTGAGAATGCTCCAGGACGTTTTCGTTTTGACTTCCCATCCACCGGATCAGTGTCTGCTGCAGTTCTCAATGAAGTGGAAGCACGAGTGAATTCGCTTCTCATTGAAAATTTGGCTGTCACAGCACAAGAAATGTCCCAGAAAGAAGCTAAGGAAATTGGCGCGATGGCGCTTTTCGGCGAGAAATATGGTGATGTTGTTCGTGTTGTTAGCGTTGGTGATTGGGCTCGTGAACTGTGTGGCGGAACCCACGTGCAATCATCAGCCGAGCTAGGACTTGTTAAATTACTGAGTGAATCTTCCATCGGTGCCGGTGTGCGTCGCGTAGAAGCGCTTGTAGGAACAGATGCCTACTCATTCTTAGCTAAGGAACACGTCCTTCTTAATTCGCTGACCGAGATCATTAAGGGTGCGCGAGTCGATGAGTTGCCTGAGCGCATCTCAGACCTTGTTACACGTATGAAGGGTATTGAAAAAGAGTTGTCGACCATGAAGTCGGCCGCTGCACTCGCGAGCGTTTCCACACTTGCCGATGAATTCGAGCCAATCGGAGAACTCAATGTTCTTCTTGCTCGGGTTGGAGATGGTCTTGGCGGCGATGATCTTCGCGCCATGGCTTTGGATCTGCGCAATCGCCGTTCATCAAGCGTGGTGGGTCTCTTCACTGTTACCAGTGGTCGCGTTGTGTTCGTCGTCGCATCTTCTACAGAAGCCATTGCTCACGGCGTGAAGGCTGGAGCGTTGGTTCGTCAAGGCTCGGCAATTCTCGGCGGCGGAGGCGGCGGTAAAGATGACTTCGCCCAAGGCGGCGGAGACAGCGAACAGCAGATTCAGAGTGCGATAAATGAATTGAAGGCGACACTAGGGTTGGCGAAAGCCTAAACGCATGAAACCGGGTCGGCGCCTAGCCTTTGACTATGGCCAGGTTCGTATCGGCGTTGCAGCCTCAGATTTCTCTGGGCTCATAGCCTCGCCCATCGCAACACTTCAAGCACAAAGTTCTGACTTAACAACTCAGCTTATCTCCTTATTAGCTGAATATGACCCTATTTACATGGTTGTCGGCCAACCAAAACATTTGTCTGGCAACGAGAGCGCAACTATGGAGAGTGTCCGCTCCTTTGCCGAGTTACTTAAAACTTTAAGCGATGCACCAATTCATTTTATAGATGAACGCCTGTCCACTGTCTCGGCTGCACGAACGCTCCGTAACGCCGGTGGTAATGCCAAGACAAGTAAATCACAGATAGACGCAATGGCCGCTGTCGCAATTTTAGAAAGCGCACTCGACAAAGAGCGTTTATCTGGTGGATTATGAAGAATATGAAGGATCGTTACTCGCGTAGGACAATCTCCTTAGCGATCGTCTCTGGAGTTTCTCTTCTTGCCTTGGTCGCTCTAGTGAACGTACTTCGGACTCCTTCAGACTATCCTGCCGCTACAAAAGGTGCACCCACAACAATCAGTATTTCTTCTGGTGAGACGGGAACATCAATAGCGAAGTCGTTGCAATCAGCCGGCGTAATTAAAAATTCCAGAACCTTTGTCTCTGTACTGCTGAAAAACCCTAGCAGTCTTGGGATTGCACCAGGCGCTCACACAATAGATAAACACATTCCCTCAGAACTTGCTTTGACGGAATTGCTCGATCAAAAGAGGATTCTCAATCTCATTGTCGTAAAAGATGCGTCAAATGCACAAAACGTTCTCAGCTCATTGCACTCAGATACCAATCTCTTCCAAAACGACGCCATAAAAACTCTCACTCTTGCGTTGCCCAACCCTGCTCATTCGCTAGAGGGGGAGTTGGGACCAGATCAGTATTCGTTTGCAGCACATACCTCAACACATGATGCTCTGACGGCAATGACGAATACAGCAAAGACCAATTTTAAATCGTCAGGAATTCTTGCGGGTTATCTGAAATACAACCCTTACCAACTTTTGATCATAGCTTCGCTACTCCAAATAGAAGCAGATCCAAGTGATTACGCTAAGGCCGCCCAGGTTATTTACAACCGCCTCGCTATTAACATGCCGTTGCAACTCAACTCTACGGTTGCTTATGCGCAAGGACTCCAAGGCTCTATTGGATTGTCGACTGCCGCCACGCGTGTGCCGTCGGCATACAACACGTATCTTCATACAGGCCTTCCACCAACACCAATATGCAATCCGACGGTGGCAGCCTTGACGGCGACCCTGCACCCGGCACACGGTTCTTGGCTCTATTTCATCACGGTTAAACCGCATGACACACGTTTTACTAATTCGTATAGCCAATTTGAAACATGGGTGGCTCTCTACAACCATAATGTAGCCATGGGGGCATTCAAGTGATCAAAGCTGCTGTACTCGGTTCACCTATTGCTCACAGTCTCTCACCGCTCCTGCATAGAACTGCCTACGAGTCGCTCGGCATCGAAGCCGAATACAGTGCGCTTGACATGCAACCAGATGTAGCGCGCACATTTCTTTCTACTGCGCTGGAATCCGGATGGACTGGATTTTCTTTGACGATGCCGCTGAAAGAGACGATATTCGATCTCAACTTCAAGGTGGATCCTCTAGCGTCGCGTATGCGATCTGCAAACACGTTGGTAAAAGACGGTTCCACGTTCAAAGCATCATCGACTGATGCTTCAGCATTCGCCAGACTATTGGAGCGAACCAAGAAAGATCGGGTTGCAATTATTGGTGGCGGGGGAACGGCACGTGCTGCACTCGGTGCGCTTGACTCCTCTGCTACGTCCATCGATTTTCTGTTGAGAACGCCATCACGATCGCAAACTCTGGAGAGCATTGCGCAGAAATCGAGACTGGATTTTTTCGATATGTCTCATGATCTGAGGAATTATGACCTAGTCATTTCCACTGTTCCCTCAGGAGCAAGTGCAGAAGTGCTGGGTCTGATAAAGAATTTCCATGGGACGTTCTTCGAGGTCTTATACAACCCATCGCCCACTCAAGCCTTGCGGCATGCGCAGGCTCGAGAAAATGCAACATTTGATGGTTTGGACCTTTTGGTTGAGCAGGCCTTAGATCAGATATCACTTTTCACTGGAGTCGAGTTCGACTATGCGTCAATGCGCGCAAAACTTCTTGAAGCCGGTAGAGCCGAGATTGATCGACGCAACGCGTAGTTGTGACGCACGTACTTGTGGATAAGTAAATACACCACTCGTTCAATTGTCTTAGGGTCAAGGCATGTACGCACAACTCATTCTGTTACTCGCCCTAGGTCTACCAATAGCTTTCATTGATGTGAAAACTCACCGTATACCCAATCACTTGCTAGTTAGTTTCCTTGCAGGAACTCTGGCCTTACGCCTTGTATTCGATCGTAGCCATTTTCTGCATTCACTCGAGGTAGGTGTATCAGCCCTCCTATTCTCCGCGATCCTTTTTCTCATCACTCACAGAAGAATTGGAATGGGCGATCTCAAATTGATTTCAGTCCTTGGATTTGTTCTCGCTGACTATCAACGCGGGGTCTTTGCCTGGTTTGCAACTCTGATCCTTGGGCTCCTCACCGCTCTCTTCTATAGAAAACGGACTATCCCGTTCGCTCCCGCTCTAATCCTGGGCGCACTTCTGACTATTTAGTACGCGCCAACCACCTATGACGTGAGAGAATACGGCCATGCTTAGATGGCTTACCGCAGGTGAATCCCATGGCCCTGCACTCTCCGCGATCCTTGAGGGACTCCCGGCTCATGTGCAGATTACATCAGAGATGATCGATGCCGATCTGCGTCGTCGCAGATTGGGATACGGCCGTGGTGCTCGTCAGAATTTCGAAGCTGACGTCGTCTCAATCCTCGGAGGAGTTCGACACGGATTGAGCCAAGGAGGCCCAATCTCTATTCAGGTTGGAAACTCAGAGTGGCCGAAGTGGGAAAAGGTCATGTCAGCCGACCCGGTTCCGCAAGAAGAGCTGGCATCACTCGCTCGCAATGCTCCGCTTACGCGTCCACGTCCTGGGCACGCAGATTTAGTCGGAATGCAGAAATATGATTTTGATGATGCACGACCAATCCTTGAGCGTGCAAGTGCTCGTGAGACTGCAGCCCGTGTTGCGCTTGGAGCTGTTGCGCGTGCCTTCCTACAACAATCAGTCGGTATTGAATTAATGTCGCACGTGATCTCAATAGGTGAAGCTGCCACTGCTGCAGATGCGCTCTTACCAACCATTGCAGACCGGGATCGTGTTGATTCTGATCCTGTTCGCGCTTTTGATTCCGCAGCCAGCCAAGCGATGGTTGCAGAGATCGATGCGGCTCATGCTGCAGGCGACACACTAGGTGGCGTTATCGAAGTTCTCGCTTTTGACCTCCCGCCAGGACTTGGTTCACATGTTCACTGGGATCGCAGACTCGATGCACGGCTTGCCGGTGCGATGATGGGAATTCAAGCTATCAAAGGCGTAGAGATCGGGGACGGATTCACAACGGCTCGCCGTCGTGGTTCTGTGGCTCACGATGAGATTGAAAAAGATGCATCTGGCAAGGTTGTGCGTCGTACCGACCGCGCAGGAGGAACTGAAGGCGGCATGTCCAACGGGGAAGTCTTGCGAGTGCGTGCGGCTATGAAACCAATTTCTACTGTCCCTAAAGCTCTCGACACAATTGACACCAAGACGGGCGAGCCTGCAAAAGCAATTAACCAGCGAAGCGACGTCTGCGCTGTTCCCGCAGCTGGAATTGTTGCAGAGGCTATGGTCGCTCTCGTTCTTGCCGATGCAGTAATTGAGAAATTTGGCGGCGATTCCGTTATGCAGACTCGTAGGAATTACGAGTCGTATATGGCAAATCTCGAAATCAAGTAAATGCCTCGCGCTGTCCTCATGGGACCACCCGGAAGTGGAAAATCGTCCATTGGTAAAGCGCTGGCAAAAGAGCTCGGCACCACATTTATAGATACAGATTCGCTGATTGAAAATCTGACCAATAAAACCATTACAGAAATATTTAACGACAGTGGTGAAGAAGTTTTTCGCGAAATCGAGCAAGAAGTTGTTTTGGGAGTGCTCGCTTCTGAGCCAGGGATTGTTGCGCTCGGTGGGGGATCTATCCTCAGTGAGCAGGTGCGAGAGCAGCTTTCGAAAACTTCTTTCCCTGTCGTCTATCTACACGTGTCACCACATCAGGCTCTTGCTCGAGTAGGTAAGCAGAACAATCGACCTCTACTTACCGATAACCCTGAAGAAAAGTGGTTGCAGATTCTGGCGCAGCGCGAACCCATCTATCAAGCGCTTGCTGATATGACATTTTCCACTGATAGCAAAAAGGCGAATGAGATCGCGGTGCAGATCGCTCATAAGTGCCTGGAATTTGGAGTAGGGCGATGAAATCGGTGAAGGTAAGCGCGGAGATCAACTATGAGGTGCAGATCGGTACACCCTGGCGAGAGGCTCTCTCGCAGGCCATCAGCTCCCATGACAAGGCTCTCATTATTGTTCCTGAATTCATTGAAAGTGAATTTAACCTCATAGAGCTCTTTAGCTCGGATCCCAAAACTTCCGTTTTCGTCACTCCTGCTGGTGAAGACGCCAAGACTATTGACGTTGCAAATCGGATTTGGGAAGAGCTCGGCAGAATTGATCTAGGTCGCAAAGATTGCATCATCGGATTTGGCGGCGGATCCACCACCGATCTCGCCGGTTTCGTAGCTGCATCCTGGTTACGAGGAGTGAAGTGGTATGCGCTTGCAACAACTCTGGCAGGAATGGTTGATGCGGCCGTTGGCGGTAAAACTGGCATCAATACCAAAGCTGGCAAGAATCTTGTTGGAGCATTTCATTCACCACACGTTGTCTACATAGATCCCACCCTATTGGACACTCTGAGTGATCGTGATTTCGCTGCAGGTTTGGCAGAAGTCATTAAGTGTGGATATATCGCAGATCCTTCTATATTAGAAGAATTACGCAATCATCCATCGCTGCAAGGGGCACGATCGATTGCAGGGGATTTGATTGAAAAATCTGTAGAGGTTAAGGCGCGCGTTGTTTCGCAAGATTTTACAGAGTCCGGACTTCGCGAGATTCTCAACTATGGACATACGTGCGGTCATGCAATTGAAAAGCTCTCGGGCTACACCCTTCGCCATGGTGAAGCCGTGGCGATTGGTTTGGTCTTCGCCTCATATTTAAGTGAGGCTGCACTTGAACTGAATCCTGAGATCACTATCGAATTGATAAATATTCTCAGGGGATATGGCCTGCCCACGAGAATCGATTCTTCGAAGTACCCTTGGGAATCTATCAGCGCCCTAATGCTGGGAGATAAGAAGAGTCGTAGTGGAATGCTTCGATTTGTCGGTGTTCGCAAGCTGGGTGAGCCTGACTGGATCACGGGGCCAGATCCCTCCATCTTGGTGAGCATTTATGAGAGGATGGCGCAATGAAGATCCTCGTACTCAATGGACCCAACCTTGGTCGGTTGGATCTACGGGATTCTTCAATATACGGCACCATGAACTTTCCACAGTTGCAAGAATTCATTGAAAAATCTGCGCAAGACTATGGCTTTTCCGCTGATGTTCGTCAAAGCGATAGCGAAGCTCAGATAATCTCTTGGTTGCATGAGGCTGCTGATTCGAAAACTCCCGTCATCTTCAATCCAGCGGCGTTCACGCATTACTCGTACGCCATTGGTGATGCCGCAGCCATGCTTAAGGCGCCGTTGATAGAGGTTCATTTGAGCAACCCGTTAGCTCGCGAAGAATTCCGTCACACATCGGTGATATCGGCACATGCCGTTGGCACAATTGCGGGATTTGGTCCAGATTCTTATCGACTGGCTTTGGAAGCGATGCGCTCCCTCCTTCGAGCTTAAATAGGCCGTGCTTCAGACGCTTAGATGCGGGAGCACATAAGTTCATCAGGTATCCTTCTCCAATGGCCACAACTAATGATCTTAAAAACGGTATGACCTTGGAAATCGAAGGCAAGCTTTGGACTGTTGTCGAATTTCAGCATGTAAAGCCAGGCAAGGGTCCAGCATTCGTACGCACCAAACTCAAGCTCGTTCCGGGTGGCAAGGTTGTTGAGCGTACATTTAACGCCGGCGTAAAGGTTGACATCGCAATCCTTGAGAAGCGCGATATGACATTCCTTTACCGCGATGGTGAAGACTTCATTTTCATGGATGACGAGAACTTTGATCAGATGGGTATCTCCGAAGCAGTTGTTGGCGAAGCTGCTAACTTCATGCTCGAGAATGTGAAGGCTGTTGTTGCCGTTCACGAAGGAAATCCACTTTACATCGAACTACCTGCTTCAGTAGAACTCACCGTGACTTATACCGAGCCTGGCTTGCAGGGCGATCGCTCTTCTGGTGGAACAAAACCTGCCACCCTTGAGACCGGAATTGATATTCAAGTTCCTCTTTTCATCAAGCAAGATGAGAAGATCTTGGTAGATACTCGCACCGGCGACTATCTCGGCCGCGCTAACTAAGTTCGCCTTTTCATATGAGCGCACGACGCAAAGCTCGTAAGCGCGCACTCGATATTCTTTTCGAAGCTGACCTTCGAGGAGTCGATGCGTTATCTATTTTGGCGGCTCGACCAGCTGATGAACTCTCGGCTGGCGACTACGTCTCCACTCTGGTGCAGGGATCGATCTCGCACCGAGAGAAGATTGACGAGTTGATCCATACCTACGCCGAGGGCTGGGATATGGATCGCATGCCGGCGATTGATCGCAACCTGCTTCGGATCGCCCTTTATGAGATCCTCTGGGAACTAGAACTCAACGATCAGATTGCTGTCAGCGAGGCGGTTGAACTGGCTCAGGAGCTCTCCACAAGGGACTCGGCAAGCTATATCAACGGAATTTTGGGGCGGGTTATAACCCTGAAATCTCTTATTTCGCTGGAGTAGTTGCCCAAAGAAGACTGATAAAGTACATCCATAACCCTTTAACGATCCGTCCTGAGAGGCGGCGAAGGAGCGTAAATGAGTATTGTGCTGGAAAAGAGCGATGTTGATCGTTCGCTCAAACGTATTGCTCATGAAATTATTGAGCGCAATCATGGTTTAAAAAACGTCATCCTTCTCGGTATACCCACACGAGGAGTCACTCTAGCTCAAAGAATAGCCTCCTTTCTAGAGGAGATTGAAGCGCCGATACCTTGTGGTTCACTCGACATCACTCTGTACCGTGATGACCTACGCACACGACCGCCACGGGCGATTGTCGAAACCCAACTCCCGTTAAGCGGAATTGAGGGTAAGCGTGTTGTTCTTGTTGACGATGTTCTATTTTCCGGCAGAACAATTCGCGCAGCACTTGATGCTCTCACAGAGCTAGGTCGTCCCCAGAGCGTTCAGCTTGCAGTGTTAGTCGACCGCGGACATCGTGAACTTCCGATTCGGGCAGACTTCGTCGGTAAAAATATTCCCACAAACGCCAAAGAGATGGTTAAAGTCCAACTTGAGGAGATTGATGGCATAGATCAAGTGGAAGTGGGGGCGCGCTAATGCAGAATTTACTTTCAATCGACGAGATCACAGCTAGCCAGGCTCTCAACATTTTAGATACAGCTAAAGAGCTTTCGCGTCTTACCGAAGGATCTGTTAAAAAACTCCCGACACTTCGCGGTCGCACAATTGTAAATCTCTTCTTTGAAGACTCAACGCGAACCAGGCTTTCTTTTGAGGCAGCTGCAAAGCGCCTATCCGCTGATGTTATAAATTTCTCTGCAAAAGGCTCGAGCGTAAGCAAAGGTGAGAGCCTTAAAGATACGGCACAAACGCTAGAAGCAATGGGCGCTGACCTTATGGTCATTAGGCATCCTGCTTCAGGTGCTGCCCATCTTCTCGCTAACTCAGGCTGGATTAGCGCCAAAGTTGTGAATGCTGGTGATGGAACTCATCAACATCCATCACAGGCTCTGCTTGATGCCTACACAATCCGCGAAAACTTTCCTGAACACAAAACCGATTTCACCGGGCTACATATTGCAATAGTGGGAGATATTCTTCATTCACGAGTTGCTCGAAGTAACGCCGCGCTTCTCACATCACTTGGTGCTCGCGTAACAGTTGTGGGCCCTGCAACGCTGCTTCCACTGGGCGTTGAAAGTTGGGGAGTATCAGTCTCCTATAATCTTGATGAGATCATCGAAGATTGCGATGCCATCATGATGCTCCGAGTGCAGAGTGAGAGAATGAATGCATCCTTCTTCCCATCAGAACGCGAGTATGCGCGTGACTATGGATTGACTCGTTCGCGCCTAGGCGCCATGAAACCATCGTCAATCATCATGCACCCTGGACCAATGAATCGTGGACTCGAAATTTGCGCCGAGGCCGCTGACTCGCCTCGGTCCGTAGTACTCAAGCAAGTTAAGAACGGCATCAGTGTCCGGATGGCAATCTTGTATCTGCTTCTAGGCGGATCAATCGAGGGAGATAACTGACGATGCGTACCTTTACATTGCACAATGCACGTATGACGGAGAATCACATAGTAGATGTAGATGTCACCAATGGAGTCATTAGCGCTATTACTCCTGCCCAGGGGCAGAAGATTCAAGGTTTGGATTGTGATGCAAACAAAAATCTCCTCATTCCTGGCCTGGTCGATCTCCACACGCATTTGCGTCAGCCTGGCAAGGAAGGTGCTGAGACCGTTCTATCTGGTTCCCAAGCTGCAATCAAAGGTGGCTACACAGCTGTGAGCGCCATGGCGAATACATCTCCGGTTGCTGATACTGCAGGTGTGGTCGAGCAGGTCGCTCGGCTAGGTAAAGATGCCGGATTATGCGATGTATTTCCCATTGGAGCTGTGACTCAAGGTATTGAAGGAAAGGCTCTCGCCGAGCTATCAGCAATGGCGCAATCTGCAGCAGCAGTGCGTATTTTCAGCGATGATGGCAATTGTGTGAGTGATCCGTTGTTGATGCGCCGAGCCTTAGAGTATGTAAAAACTTTAGGGGGAGTCATCGCCCAACATGCGCAAGAGCCACGCCTTACAGTGGGAGCGCAGATGAATGAGGGTCTGGTATCGAGCGCACTCGGACTTACCGGTTGGCCGGCTGTCGCGGAAGAGTCGATTATCGCTCGCGATATTCTTCTCGCTCATCATGTTGGCAGTCGATTGCATATCTGTCACCTCACGACAAAAGGCGGAGTAGAGCTCGTACGCTGGGCCAAGTCGCAAGGAATTTCAGTAACTGCTGAGGTAACACCGCACCATTTAATACTGACCGATGAGAGCGCGATTGGGTATGACTCGGTATTCAAGGTAAATCCACCACTTCGCACAGCGCAAGATGTCCAAGCGCTTCGAGATGGTTTGGCCGATGGGACTATTGATATTGTCGCTACAGATCATGCACCACACCCGACTGAAGCAAAAGAGTGTGAATGGAACGTTGCAGCATTCGGAATGCTTGGATTAGAAACTTCGCTATCTGCGGTAGTTGAGTCGATGATCATGACAAAGAAAATTGATTGGGTCCAACTAGTGGAACGTATGTCTACCACTCCAGCCAAGATCGGCGGCTACTCCGCACATGGTCGCATCGAAGTTGGCGCTCCTGCGCACTTTGTCGTAGTGGATACTGAGGCCACATGGACCGTTGACCGATCCACTACAGCTTCTAAGAGCTCAAACACCCCCTTCCATGGTCGCACTTTGCCAGCTCGCGTAATGCACACATATTTCCATGGAGTGCACGTTCTACAAGATGGCCAACTGACAGGAAAGCGCTATGAATAACGAAGGTACAAGCAAGGCATTCCTTGTTTTCGACGATGGAACAATCTTCGAGGGTAAAAGTTGGGCAACCACTGGCGAGACATTTGGTGAAGCTGTTTTCTCTACTGGAATGACGGGCTACCAAGAGACCCTCACGGACCCTTCTTATCATAAGCAGATTGTTATTATGACAGCTCCGCACATTGGCAACACGGGGATGAACAATTTCGACATGGAGTCTGATCGCATCTGGGTATCTGGATTTGTGGTTCGCAATCCATCGCCTCGCGTAAGCAACTGGCGATCTGAGAATTCATTGGAAGATGCGTTGATACAGGCAGGAGTTGTTGGAATATCTGGCGTTGATACCCGAGCCATAACTCGACATCTACGCGATCGAGGTGCAATGCGCGTAGGAATTTTCTCCGGTACATCTCTCACGCGTGATGAGATGGTCATTAAGGTTCGCTCGCAATCCTCCATGTCTGGAGCTTTCCTAGCCAAAGATGTAACAACACCAAAGGCCTACGTTGTACCTGTAGCGCCAGGTATCGAGAAGAAATTCACTGTCGCTGCCTTAGATCTCGGCATAAAGAATGCGACACCTAGATCGATGTCGGAACGTGGCATGGAGGTTCATGTTCTTCCTATGGATGCAAGCGTTGCTGATATCGAAGCAATAGCTCCCGATGGACTCTTCATATCAAATGGTCCGGGAGACCCTGCAACGATGGATGCAATTGTTGAAGTGGTACGTCACTTCCTTTTGGAAGGTTTGCCGGTATTCGGCATTTGCTTCGGTCACCAAATACTCGGCAGAGCACTAGGTTTTGAAACATATAAATTGCCTTTTGGTCATCGCGGTATCAATCAGCCAGTGAAGAATTTGCGTACAAGTAAGATCGAGATCACGGCACATAACCATGGTTTTGCCGTTGCAGTGCCCACCGACTCAAACTTCACCACCGTCTTTGGCGCAGGATACGTCTCTCATGTTTGTCTCAACGATGGCGTTGTCGAAGGTCTCGAACTTCTAGAACGACCAGCATTTAGCGTCCAGTATCACCCTGAATCAGCTGCAGGACCGCACGACGCCGTTTACCTCTTTGACCATTTTGCAGATCTCATGACCCAAGCGAAGGTAGCCCATGCCTAAAGACAATTCCATCGAAAGTGTTCTTGTAATCGGAAGTGGTCCGATTGTTATCGGGCAAGCATGTGAGTTCGACTATTCCGGCGTACAAGCATGTCGAGTACTGCGCGATGAAGGTATCCGAGTTATTTTGATCAACTCGAACCCTGCGACAATCATGACCGATCCACAGTTTGCCGATGCCACATATATCGAGCCAATCACTCCTGAGATAATTGAGAAGATTATGGCCATCGAAAAGCCTTCCGCTGTACTTGCAACACTAGGTGGCCAAACAGCTCTCAACGCTGCCATGCAGCTGCATGAGCGTGGATCCTTTGAGAAGTTCGGCACAAAGCTCATTGGCGCAAACGTGGAGGCCATTAAGCGCGGAGAAGACCGTGAAGTATTTAAGACTATCGTCGAGAAGGTTGGAGGAGAGTCAGCTCGTTCTCGTATTTGCCACACAATGTCAGAGTGCCTGGCTGCGGCTACCGAACTTTCCTATCCAGTAGTTGTCCGCCCATCTTTCACAATGGGTGGCTTGGGTTCTGGAATTGCTTTTGATCAAGCTGAACTAGAACTCATTGCTGGTGCTGGATTGCGCCATAGCCCAACAAGCGAGGTTCTGCTCGAGGAGTCAATTCTTGGATGGAAAGAGTACGAACTAGAAGTTGTCCGTGATCATAAGGACAATGTGGTTATCGTTTGCAGCATCGAAAACATAGATCCAATGGGTGTTCACACAGGTGATTCGATCACGGTTGCACCCGCACTCACGCTGACAGATGTCGAATTCCAGAAGCTACGCGATTTGTCGATCGACATTATCCGTGAAGTTGGCGTAGACACAGGTGGTTGCAATATTCAATTCGCTGTCAACCCTAAAGATGGCCGAATTATTGTGATTGAAATGAATCCTCGCGTTTCACGCTCATCCGCGCTTGCATCCAAGGCCACTGGTTTTCCTATCGCGAAAATCGCTACCAAATTAGCCGTGGGATATACGTTAGATGAGATCAATAATGACATCACGAAGACCACCCCAGCTTCTTTTGAGCCTACGCTCGATTACATAGTCGTAAAGGTGCCACGTTTCGCCTTTGAAAAATTCACAGAAGCAGATCCACGCTTAACAACCACGATGAAATCTGTGGGCGAAGCAATGGCGATCGGGCGTTCCTTCCCAGAAGCCCTTCAAAAGGCGCTTCGATCCGTTGAAAAGAAGGGAACCACATTCTCATGGGAGCCTGTTGGCGAGATTCTTGATGACCTGATTCATAAAATCGGTATTCCAACAGAATGGCGTTTGCAGCAAGTCCAGCGGGCACTGTGGCTCGGGCTTTCAATTGAAGAGGCGCACGCAATCACCAAGATAGACCCTTGGTTCTTGGCCCAGATTCAAGCGATCAACGAGTATGCAGATTACATCAAAAACTCAGGCGAGCTGACTGCGGAAGCCATCAAAGATGCAAAGAATTTAGGTTTCTCAGATTCACAGATAGCTTCACTGCGTTCAACTACCGAATCAGCGATTCGTTCAGAACGCGAGCGTTTTGATATTCATCCAATCTTTAAAACTGTAGACACTTGTGCAGCCGAATTTGAGGCTCACACGCCTTATCACTATTCAAGTTATGACAGTGAGACTGAGGTTCGTTCTCGTACCAAGCCTGCTGTCATCATTTTGGGCAGCGGACCAAACCGCATCGGACAAGGCTTGGAGTTCGATTACTCCTGTGTGCATGCAGCCTTTGCTCTGCGCGAAGCGGGCTATGAAACAGTGATGATCAACTGCAATCCCGAGACAGTATCTACAGATTACGACACATCTGATCGTCTCTATTTCGAACCTCTTACCCTCGAGGATGTTCTCGAAGTAATTCGTGCCGAGATGGCTGCAGGTCCGGTTCTCGGTGTGATCGCCCAGCTCGGTGGACAGACTCCTCTTGGCCTCGCGCGTGGATTGATGGATGCTGGTGTAACTATTTTGGGTACCAGTCCTGACGCCATCGATATGGCTGAGGACCGTGGACAATTTGGTCGCATCCTCGAGGAAAATGGCCTCACTGCACCAAAATTTGGGATGGCTCGATCCTATGAAGAGGCCCTGACGGTCGCTGCATCAATAACATATCCAGTACTCGTGCGTCCATCGTTCGTTCT